>ERZ780144.309-NODE-309-length-71909-cov-10.944540_pt1 | contig 71909 bp, 79 predicted proteins | sample MGYA00511380_ERZ780144 | MGnify/ENA primary metagenome ERZ780144 (study PRJEB29588, sample SAMEA1965858) | human gut metagenome | biome: human gut; feature: human-associated habitat; material: faeces | place: Denmark | collected 2008/2010 ... | reverse complement strand
CCATAGCTGCTAAAATGATGCTCATAATAAGCATTACAACCATCATTTCTGCTAACGTAAAGCCTTGAAAACCTTTAAAGAAGCGGCTTAAACTGCCCCCCCCCCGACTTTAAGATTAATTAATAAGTTTGTCATACTTCCACTCCTTTTTTATCATTATTTACCATGTGTTGGTTTTTTCAAAGGGAGTGACACGTCACATGTTTATCTTTTAATAAAGTTTAACCTGTTATCTTTCAAATCAAGTAAAATTTTATCTCCTTTAACTAAATTACCTTCAAGAATTTTCATGGACATTGGAATTTCGACAAGTTGTCTTATTACACGTTTCAACGGTCTTGCACCATAAAGAGGTTCATAGCCTTCGTCAGCAAGGTAATTTTTTGCAATATCTGAAATTTCAAGCTCAATATCCTGTTCAAGCAGGCGTTTTTTCAGAGAGTTAGTCTGAATATCGACAATATGCGTTAATTCTTCACGCGTCAAAGCTTTAAACATTATTATTTCATCAATACGATTTAAAAATTCAGGTTTAAATTTTTCTTTAAGAGCTCTGTTAATCTCGTCTTTCTTTTGAATTTCGGAAAGAGTTTCATTCAAAATAACATCGCTTCCGAGGTTGCTGGTCATTATTATAACGGTATTTTTGAAATCAACTAACCTGCCTTGCCCGTCGGTTAAGCGTCCGTCATCAAACATTTGAAGCATAAGATTAAAGACATCGGGATGAGCTTTTTCAACTTCATCAAAAAGAACGACTGAATACGGTTTACGTCTGACAGCTTCTGTAAGCTGCCCTCCCTCTTCGTACCCGACGTAACCGGCGGTGGCTCCGACCAATCTTGAAATTGCGGCTTTTTCCATAAACTCTGACATATCAATACGTACAAGAGCATCTTCATCATTAAATAAAATGTAAGCAAGAGTTTTGCCCAGTTCTGTTTTACCGACACCTGTGGGACCGAGGAAAAGAAAAGTACCTATAGGACGTTTCGGGTCGCGCAAACCTGAACGGGAAAGACGGATTGCATCGGAAATTTTCCTGACAGCTTCATCCTGTCCGACTACGCGTTCATGCATAACTTTTTCCATACCGATTAATTTTCCCGCTTCGTCTTCCATCAGGCGGTTTACGGGAATTCCCGTCCATTTGGCAACAATTGATGCGATATCATCTTCATCAATTTCTTCTTTAAGAAGTCTTGTTTTGCCCGACTGCCCCTGAATTGTTCGTAATTTAGTTTCCATTTCAAGCATCTGGCTGTATTTTACTTCCAGAGATGCTGACATTGTCGGATTTTTCTTATTTAGTTCAATTTGTGCTTTAAGTTTTTCGATATTTCGTTTAACAGCGGCTGCGGAATCTATAACTTTTTTTTCTTTAAGCCACTGTTCTTTTAGTTTATTTATCTTTTCATCCAAATCCGTAATTTTTTTTGAAATTTTATCCAGTTTTTTAGAAGATTCAGGGGTATTATCTTTTTCGAGAGCTTTTTTATTCATTTCAAGCTGAATTTTTTCCCTGATAAATACATCAATTTCTTCGGGCATAGTATCGATTTCTATTCTTAAAGCCGACGCGGCTTCATCGAGTAAATCTATAGCTTTGTCGGGAAGGCATCTGTCGGCTATATATCTGTGAGAAAGTTTTACGGCGGAAACAATGGCACTGTCCATTATTTTTATACTGTGATAGCCTTCGTATTTATCTTTAAGTCCGCGTAAAATACTTATTGTCGTATCAACGGAAGGTTCTTCTGCCATAACGGGCTGAAAACGCCTTTCCATGGCTTTATCTTTTTCAATATATTTACGGTATTCATCGGTTGTTGTTGCTCCGATAACCCTTATTCCGCCTCTGGCAAGCATCGGTTTTAAAAGATTTCCCGCATCAGCAGAGCCTTCTGACGACCCTGCGCCCATTATGGTATGAATTTCATCTATAAAAAGCATTAAATCATCTGATTTTTCTTCAATTGCTTTAAGCACTGCTTTCAGACGTTCCTCAAATTCTCCCCTGTAAGAAGCTCCCGCAAGAAGCGCGCCTAAATCGAGAGCGAGAATTTTGTCGTTTCTAAGGCTCTCCGGGACATCTCCTGATACAATTCTTTGCGCAAGCCCTTCAATAATTGCTGTTTTCCCCACCCCAGGTTCACCGATAATTACGGGGTTATTTTTTGAACGTCTGTTCAAAATACGTATTGTTCGGCGTATTTCGTCATCCCTGCCTATTACGGGGTCAAGTTTATTATTTTTTGCAAGTTCTGTTAAATCGGTTGTATATTTAGCCAGTGCATCATTTTTCTTTTCTTCTTTTGACGGGGATGAAGAAGAATTTTCGCCTATTGTTTCCTCAACGTTTACGATATTATTAACTTCTTCGGTCATTTTTTCGTAAAGCTCAAGCCTGTTAATTCCCGACTGCTCCCAGAGGTGGTTTAAAGTTCTGTTATCAAGTCTGAAAAGAGCAAGAAATAAATGTTCAATGCTAACTTGGTCATCTCCATGCTTTTCTGCTTCTTCCTGAGCAACTTTCATAAGCATTATGGTTTCTGTTGAAAATCTTACATCGGAAAATTTTCCTCTTGCAAAATATGCGCGTTTGGAAACGTAATTATTAAGTCTGTCAATAATTTCAGGATTATCGACGCCTACACGTTCCAGCAAAATTTTAGGCAAATCATTTTGATCAAGCATCAAAGCAAGCATTAAGTGTTCCGGAGCAAGCTCGGGATAATTACGTGCAACAACAATAGACTTTGCAGATTTTATAATAGCCTGAACATGGTCAGTTAATAGCATTCCAAATTCCTCTTTTCAGAAAAATTATAAATGCCGAATGCAAATAAGGCATCATACAATCGTTTGACTTACTTTTGAGGGATGAATATTTGCCAGACCGCCGACAAGAGCGTCGTAGCTATATCCCCAGCCGTATTTATTATACAAGTCAATGTAATATTTTCTTATAAGTTGCAGATAGTGTGAATAATCTTTACCCAGATATTTCAAAAGAAGTTCTATCGGAAGATTGCCGCCGCCTCTCCCCATTCCGAAAACAGTTGCATCAACGCTGTAAGCGCCCAGTTCGATTGCTTTAATTGTATTTGTGAAAGCAAGCTGGAGATTATTGTGAGCATGAAAGCTTATATTTTCAAATCCGCAGTCCTGCAGTTTTTTATAAATTCTCTCAACATCCACGGGCATAAATGCACCGAAACTGTCTGCAAAATAAATTGAAGTTAAGATATCTTTGTTTTTCCAATTCTTTAAACGTTCATAATCCTCAAACTTATCTGCGGTCATAAGGTGGAGAAAAACTTCAAATCCCTGATTTTTATATTCTTCCAGAGCATCAAGAGCTTCGGAAATCTGATGCGGGTAACAGGCAAGTCTGACACAATCCGCGTTTTTGCTTACAGAACAAATATTTTTTGCATCAACCATGATAACAAGTTTTACATTAGATTTTTTTATACACTGAGGCATATTATATCCTGCTTCAAAGTATTCAACAGCAGAATTTTCGCATGCGCGCAAAGTTTCGCGAACGCAAATATCAGAAAAATTCCAATTGTTAATATGTCCCCCGTCGCGCAGAGTACAGTCCAGAATCTTAGTCATATAAAAATTTTAGCATAAATAACAAAATTAAAAATCAAATAATTCTTTAGCTTCAACATCCAAGGCATCAGCCAGTAATATCAACATGTTCATGGTAATATTTGCTCTGCCGCATTCAATTTGACTTACATAATTAAAATTAGAATCTATAATTTCTGCCAGATGCATTTGCGAAAGATTTCGTTTCTTTCTTAAATAAGCTAATTTTTTGCCAAAATTATTTTTTAATTCAATGTTTCTGCCCATATCAAAATTGTAAGATATTGCCTATTGAAATTCTAATCACTGTCCGCTATAATAATATAGCTGATAACTTTAGAATTATAATCAGGAGATTTAATATTATGTCTGACAATGTTAATTTTGATTTTTCGGAAAGGGAGCAGGAAATCATAAACCTGATTATATTAGGGTACTCTTACAGAGAAATTGCGTCATCGCTTTTCATAACAAGCTCTGCTGTCAAATATCATATTTCTCATATTATAAAAAAGACAAAAGCCGTTAACAAAGTTAATGCCGTGTATATTTTAATAAAAAACGGCTATTTTGCATAGTATATAACAGGTTTAATAAACCATATTATTATAAATAACTTCAGATGCTTTTACAATAAACTCTTTGCCTAAAGGTGAGTTATGCGGACGATGTGCAAAAATTACTACAATATATTTTTTGCCGTTCGGGGCAAAAACAATCCCCGCATCACCTAGCATTTTCCCGATATCACCCGTCTTATGCAGGAATGTAGCCCCTGCAGGCAGACCTGCCGCGATTAAACGGTTATTGTGCACATGCCCCATATAATCAAATATTTTTTCACGCGAACTTGTACTTAAAAATTGAGGGTTATCAATATTATAAAGGATTTGCGCCATGTCGCGTGCTGTAGAATGATTTGTACCTCCTAAATCAGGAAGCCATGTTTGAACGTATGTATGTTTCAACCCCCATTCTCTAATGCCGGAATTAATGTCTGTCATTGAGCCGAGACGCGCCATAATCATGTTGGTTGCAGAATTGTCAGACTCCGTAATCATCATTCTTGCAAGAGTGTCAATAGAATATTTAGAATTTGCCGCCTTAAACTGTAGACTTCCAGAGCCCTCTGTTCTGTAATATTCTGTCAAAGGCATTTCATCATAAATTGTAAGCTGATTTTTTTCAATGGAACGGAACAATTGAACCAGAACAGGAAGTTTTATAATACTTGCGGTCGGGAAAATTTCATCCGCGTTAATATCTGCATAATCCCCCGTTTCGTAATCCCAGACGTAAATTGAAGGATGTATTGAAGGATACATTGCAGAAAGATTATTAAGCTGATTTTCAAGCCCAGAAAGACGAGATCCCTCAACAAGTGATGTCATTTGAGGTTTTTTAATTTGTGCACCTTCAAGCGAACGTTCACCTAAAAACCAGTGGTTTGAAAGATAATCGGAAGTCGGGAACAAAAGCTTATGGTAATCAGCCCTGACCTCTTTATAAGGTGTAGGATTAAACATCATTTTCGTTACCTTGTTAAATCCCGCAGGCAAAATAGTAAGTCCCAAAAGTGAAACAACCGCAACTGATACAATCCTGTGAATTAAGTAGTTTCTTTGAACCTTTTTAGTATCAACTTTACGTCTTATCCGCACAGGCTCTCTGACTATTTGGACATTGCCCGCGTTATGATAACCCGTATTATAATGATTAATCCTGTAATGCTGCCTGTCGTACTGTCGTCTTGCTAATTCCGGCATAAATATTATATTTCCTCCCCAAGGGTCCCAAGTAATTCTATTTTACTTTACATAAATTTAAATGGCAAGTCAGTTTACATTTTTTTAAGATATAATAATAGAAAATTAAGGAGATGAGTAATGAATAACGATTGTATCTTTTGTAAAATTATAAACGGTGATTTTAATACCGAATTTGTATATGAAAATGATTATGCGGTTGTTTTTAAAGATATTAATCCGAAAGCTGCCGTTCATCTGCTTGTGGTTCCGAAAGTCCACGTTGCGTCTTTAAACGAACTTGAAGATAAAAATCTTATGGGTGAATTGCTTATGGCTGTTAAAGAAACAACTAAAAAAATCGGTTTAAAATCTTACAAAACATTGATTAACACAGGCAAAGAAGCAGGTCAGGAAGTTTTTCACCTGCATATACATATTTTAGGCGAATAAGAAAGGGCAAAATAAAATGATTAAAAACGGAATAGAAAACGGATATTATCACGAAATTACACCCGCAGGCTTCGGGATTGCTATAAAAGCAGGTAAAGTTTTATTTTCAAAACAATCTGACTTCCAAAAAGTCGAAGTTTTTGAAACAGAATCCGAACTCGGACGTGTTTTAACACTTGACGATTTAATGATGACAACAGAGGGAGACGAATACCATTACCACGAAATGATCTCGCATATTCCGATGATGCACCACAAAAACCCCGAAAGCGTTCTTGTTATAGGCGGCGGCGACGGCGGTACAGTTAGAGAAGTTCTAAAACACAAATCAGTTAAAAAAGTTGTACTCTGCGAAATTGACGGAATGGTAATTGATGCTTGCAAAGAATTTTTACCGACAATTTCTTGTGGTCTTTCAGACCCGCGTGTTGAAATTAAAGTTGAAGACGCAATAGAATTTATCAAAGACAAAAAGAACGAATACGATATTGTTTTAATAGATTCTACAGATCCGATGGGACCCGGGGAAGGATTGTTTACAGAAGAATTCTACACAAACGTTAAAAATTCGCTTAAAGAAGGCGGAATTGTTGCCGCACAATCAGAAAGCCCGTTTGTTAACAAAGAAGAAATCAAAAAAATGTATAATTTGTTGAAAAAAGTATTTCCGATTTGTTCAACATACACATCAAATATTCCGACCTACCCCGGCGGATACTGGGCATGGGCGTTCTGCTCAACTGAGGTTAAACCTTTATCATACTTTGCAGATGACAGATACGAAGATATTGTAAAAACCTGCAAAATATATAATAAAGATTACCACAATGCACGTTTCGCATTACCGAACTATCTGAAAGAATTATTATAGTAAGAGAGGGAAAATAATTTTATGTCAGTCATCATAATGATTTTGTTAATCGGTCTGTTAATTCTTGTCCATGAACTCGGACATCTCGGAGCGGCTTTGCTTTTTAAAGTTAAAGTCGATAAGTTCGGCATAGGTTTACCGATTGGACCTACATTATGGGAAAAGAAAGTCGGTAATATTACATTAATCGTTCACGCTTTTCTTTTCGGCGGATACGTATCATTCCCTGATGACGACAAAGATTCGAACCTTCCGCAGAATTCTCCCGACAGATTAATGAACAAACCAATCTGGCAAAGGGCAATTATATTTTCTGCAGGTGTTATTGCAAATGTAATTTGTGCCTATGTACTTGTACTTTTGACAGCTGCTTTGTGGCATAATATGCCGTCAGGGAAATTTGATATTTATGTTAATGACATAGTTGCCCCGAAAGAAGCAAGCGTTTGGCAATCAGGACTTAAAAAAGGCGATAAAATTATTGAAGTTAACGGAAGTCAGGTTAATACAAAATACGGGCTGAACCTTTACGCTCTGTACAGTGCTTCTTTTGACGGCAAAACCAACGAAGGTTTAGCAGAGAAAAACTGCGAATATCTCAAAAAACTTAACCCTGCTTATACGAAAGATGAAATTATCCCTGAGGGTTTAATCGTAAAAATTCCCGAACAAATTCAAAAAGAAGAAAAAGTTGTTTTAAGCAGAAACGTCTTAAATGCAGTTGAGCTCTATAAACCTGATGAGACTAAACTTTCAGACGAACAAATAAAACTCCGTGACAAAGCAAAAGACCAAAAATTCATAGAAACCGACGGAACATTCAGTCTTAAAGATCTGGCATATGCACTATCTGACAGCGAAAGACCGCTTGATATAAAAATTTTACGAAACGGCGAAGTAGTAGCACTTAAAACGGTTTATTCCGACAAAGACGGGCTTATCGGAATTACTCTTGACAGAAAAGAAGTTCTTATCCCGATTACAGGGGTAAAATCTGCATTTTCGGCAAGCTGGAATTATCTTTACAATGAAACAAAATCAATGATAATTGTTTTAAAACAATTATTTACAGGCAAAATTCCGCTTAAAAATATGCATGGCGTAGTTTTAATTACTAAAATGGGCGGAGATATTATAAGCAGTGAAGGAATTTTCTACGGAATTCTTCTTACCGCGGTAATATCAATGAACCTTGCAATATTGAATATTTTACCGATACCTGCACTTGACGGCGGACACCTGTTATTTTTAATTATTGAAAAAATTCAGGGAAAACCTGTAGATGAAGAAATTGCAAATAAAATAATGACAGTATTTTTCTCATTATTAATACTTCTTCTGGTATTTGTATTGTTTAATGACATTTACGTTCTTGTAAAACCATTATTTATAAAATAAATATTCTATTTTATACAAAGAAAATACTGATACATTTTTTGAGCAAGCTTCTCATCATTCTCCATAGAATGAACCATTTCGGCTATTAGTTCTTCTTTTGGAATATAGTATTCAAAAAGGTAAAGCTCAAATGGTCTGACATTTAATGCAGATGATATTTTATCAAGTGTTTCATAATTAGGATAATTTTTACCGTTTTCAATATTACTCAAACTCGGAGTTTCAATTCCCGCAAGTTCAGACAGCTTTTCTTGTGTAAGTCCGCGCCGTTTCCTCAATTCTTTAATGCGTTTCCCGAGTAATTCTTTAATGTTTCCCATATAAGTTTATGGTATATGAATTAAGAAAATTTTTAATAATCTATTAACTAAATTATAGTTGATTTTTTATTCTATATAATATATAATATTATTAAATACATTAAAAAGTTTTATTTTTTTTAATTTAGCGGCTAAATCAGGAGGAACTAAATGACAAAAATTAATTACGGTTTTACCCTTGCAGAAGTCCTGATAACTCTCGGAATTATAGGAGTTGTTGCGGCGATGACTATGCCTTCATTAATTGCAAATCATCAGGAAAAGATAACAGTTACAAAGGTGAAAAAAGTTTACAGTATTTTGTCACAAGCTTACCTGATTGCCGTTGAAGAATACGGAACTCCAGATGAATGGGGGACAACTGCAAGAGATGCAGGAGACGAAAATGATGAGAATTATTCGGCTGGAAATGCCGTTATTATAAGAGAAAAGTTATTTAAAGGGCTGCAAAAAGTCAGCATATGTGATAAGGCAAAAAAACAGAAAGCTTGTAATATAGCAGATGCATATTATTGGCCTGATAGGAGCAAAGACAGCTCTTTATCAACACAAACAGCATCTGCAGGCACAGCAGACGGAACAGGTTTTTTAATAATAGCAAATTCACCCGGAGAATCAAGAGGCCCCGGGGTACTAAATAAAACTTACGCTATCATATATGCAGATATAAATGGGACTAAAAAACCAAATACATATGGCAAAGATTTATTTGCGTTTTATTTGACTAACGATAATATAACTCCGCTCGGTACAAAGGATGAAACATTCTGGTCATTTGATACATGCTTCAATTCTGGAGTTTCCTGTACAGCGTGGGTAGTTTTTAATGAAAATACCGATTATCTTCATTGCAACGATTTAAGCTGGTCAGGTAAAAGAACTTGCAAATAATTAATCTTTATTTTCTTTTTTAACCTTTTGCACAATCTTTTCTATAACAGAAAGTTTTGCAAAATCATCCCTGATTTCCTGCGCCTTACGCTCAAGCTGGTTATAAACCTGAGAGTTTATCTCGCCGCCAATAAGGATTAAAACAGAAGTATAATACAACCAGACCATTAAAACGGCAAATGCTCCGATTGTTCCATAAACCATGTTATATGTTTTCAGGTTGTTTACATAAATAGAAAAGCCCCATGAACCGATTAGCCAGAAAGTTGTAAAAAACCAGGTTCCCGGAATTGCACTTTTTCTCTTAAATCTTTCATTACCGCGCAGGTCAGGGAGAATATAGTAACTTAAGAAAGCCATAAAGAATAATGCCGCAAATGCTACAGGCCAGCGAAGAGTAAGCAGTGTAATCGCAACCGCTTTTGACATATGAAAATGACTTACCATAAGATTTATAATAGCTTTACCGAATACAATAAGGTTAATGCTCAAAAACATTACCATAGTATCAACGAAAACCATTAGTAATGACAAAGCGCGGGTGTATATAAAATTTCTTGTTTCAGTAACTTTATAAGCTCGATTTAACCCTTTAAGCACAACAGCAATTCCGTTTGTAGATAAAAATAACGTCACACAAAAACCGATTATCGCCATTAATCGTCCGTGAGAAAAAATCATGGCTTCGGACAAAACAGTCACAATTAAATCCATTGCCTGCTCCGGCATAAAAGTTGCAAGAAAACGTAAAACAGGTGTCATTAATGCCTTATTTCCCATCCAGCCAAAAACGGCAGTAAGAAAAAGCATAAAAGGAAAAATTCCGATTACCATCATAAATCCCATTTCTGCTGCCATACCGTAGAAATCGTTTTTTATGACCGATATAATTAATCTTTTTAAACCTCTTATAAAAGCTTTAAATTTCATGTTTTTTTATTTCTTCCAATATTTTTCGGGCAGCATCTTCAACAGGAGCTTTAATTGTACATCCTGCCGCGTATTTATGCCCGCCGCCTCCGAAAATCCCGCATATTTCCGCAACATCCGCGAATTTACTGCGCATAGAAATTTTCGTGCCGCCTGACTTCATTTCTTTAGCAACAAAAGCTATTCTTGTTGTAACTATTGCACGCAGTTTTTCTGTCAGACCTTCCATACAATCATCACCCGCACCAAATTTTTCCATATCTTTTTTATAAACAAGTGTATAAGCTATTTTATCGTCATTAAGAAACTTTGCTTTGCTTATGCAATGCGCCTGAAATATTACCAGTGTTTTTGAATCGGATTCATACACTTTTTTATAAATATCAGAAGGATTAACACCGATTTCAACAAGTTTTGATGCAGTCTCAAACGTTGAAGGTTTAGTATTATCAAATCTGAATGAGCCTGTATCGGTTAAAATTGCGGTATAAATACAAACTGCGGTGTTAAGATTTACTTTCCATCCCATTCTGCTAAAACATTCAAATAAAACCTCACCTGTCGAACTTGCGCCGGGATTAATGAAATTCAACTTTCCGTAAGCATTATTTGTTTTATGGTGATCAATATTTACGTTAAATTTTGCTTTATCAAACAGAATTTTAGCGTCGCAAATTCTGTCAATAGACGCCACATCAACATTTATAACTAAATCATACTCTCTTGATTTATCAACATCATCAAGATGCTTTACATCTGACAAATGCGGAAGATACGAATAAACATCGGGGATTTTTGAAATTGCAAGCATATCGCATCTTTTTTTATAATTTTCAAGAATTGCCGAGTACAATCCGCACATTGAGCCTAATGTGTCTCCGTCAGGGTTAACGTGTGAAATTATCAATATATTTTTGGACGATTTTATGATATCATTTAATTTAGAATAATCCATTTTATTAGTTTAACATAAAAAAGTCAGGTTTCAAAATTGAAAAAGGTTCTCTACACAGATTTCGTAACAACAGAGTCGCTTGTTGAAGTTCTGCTTGAAAAAAAAGAAATAAAAAAGGCAATTACACGCAATAATTTGTATAAATTCTGGGAAAAAATTGCGGGTTCTAAATTTGCCAAAAAATCCAAACCTTATTCAATGATGGGCGGCGGAGTAATGGTAATCGCCTGTGAAAATGCAATTGTTGCACAGGAATTAACGCTAAGAAAAACACAGCTTCTTGTAAAATTTGAACCTTACTTAAAATCATTAAAATTAAATGTAAAAGATTTGCGTTTCGATCCTAAGCGCTGGGAAAATTAAAGAGAAAGGCACCTGAATTTTGGTGCCTTTATACTGACTCTCAAATTAAATTTGATACTATAGAGCAATTCAGAGTCAGAAGAAAAACTTTACAGGAGCTATAGCCTTAACCGTACATGTTCCGCTTAGACATAATTTTGGCTGATTGGCGCAATATGGAGTAAGAGGACCGACATAACCTGCCGCACATGCTCCTTCTTTAAAACTGACGCTTTTAGAAAGCCATTTAATAACACGTTTTCCATCTTCATTATATGTTTCATTTTCTACACTTACAGCAAGATGACGTGTACTATCAGCCCCAAGCTCATCTTTATAAGCTGGAATTACACGTCCCGAAAGTGTTACATAAAAAGGGAAAACATCTTCCCAAAGAGTTGAACCGCCTTTTACACCGTCTACATCAGCGTAAATCGTATAACCCCATGAATTAATATTATCAACTCCTTCATAAGACCCGCCTTGAATATTATTGTTTAATTCTGGTAATGGTAAAGGATTTTGGCGGACGTTATAAAATCTTATACCGTTCCGAAGAGTTAAATCAGGTATTAGAGTACTAAAATCATTTGTTCCTTGAGATATTGCATCACCGTTACAATCAATTGTTCCGGAACGCGTATTTGAATAAGCCGCAAAAAGTTTGCAGAAATTTTCACCTTTCCTGGGAATTGTTCTTGGTGTGGGTTCACACTTACAATCAATCGGAGCATTATTCCATTGATAACCATCATGACATTCAGGAGGCCAAGGGGAATATTCTTCCATGAACATATTTCCGGAGTAGCATCAAATTCTTTACCCCGGCAATATTGTATCTCTTTATCAGCTTTTGAAGGCTGTTCGCATACTGGAGGTATAGGTTCTTGTTCCTGTTCTTCAATAGATATAAAATAAGTGAGAGCACCCCAACCGCACGGCTGTGCATGGTCAGTATCATGACATGCCATTAAATCGTTAAACTCACCGCTCCCCCAATAATACGTACAAAGTGAATCTCTTGTCATTACAAATACATATTGACCTGAGGGCACCAGGCTGTCCTCCACAAGTTTCTTTAAAATCACACTTAAGTTAGTCGAAGTTGACAAATTTCCCTTCGTCACATATAAGCCATAAGGTATAGCTTTTCCCACATCACACATTGCAGATGTAATCCCGTATTGTCCGATATGAGCTTGGCAGTCAAAATTATGAACCTGACAGGAATCAACATAACTGTAATTCCAGCAATACTTTATATCACCTGCGCTAATAGAATAAAAACAATCATCAGAATCTGCATATACGGGTTGAGCAAATAACGTCATAATATAATCGTCATTTTTTATATCAAAATCTGCAAGCATTTCTGCTGTGACTTTGCGAATAGAATTATAAGCCGAATAGTATGTATAAGAAATTATATTATCAAGTTTTGCTTTGGTTACCTTTATGCTGACAGCAACAATAACAGCTATAATTAACATTACCATAACAATTTCTGCAAGCGTATATGCAAAACAATACTTTTTGGCCATAGCATTCTCCTTTAAATTTATAAAAGTATTCTTTTATAATTAAAATAATACTTTTAATTATGCAACATTATTTTTATTTTGTCAACCTGTCGCTGATATTACGCGAATATTACATATATAATTTACTTGTATGCTGAATGGTAACTTACAAAAAATTGATGCAAGAAAAGAAGTTAAAATAATGCTTTCAAAAAAAGCATGGACAATGAAAATGCTCGCTGAAAAACTTTCACAGGCAAGCGGAAAATACTATTCTCCGCAAAATTTAAACTACCGTCTTGCTCAAAATAAACTTAAATTATACGAAATGGGTTATATCTGCCAGATTTTGGGGTTTAAACTCGAGTTTATAGAAGAAGTTTAAAATAAGCATTATATAAGGTTTTTTGCATTTTTATTTGACAATTGACCCTCAAATTTATATAATAATTTTATGACTAAAATGATTAAAGTGCTTAAAGGAACAAAAGACATTTTACCTCAGGAAGTTGAACAATGGCATAAGCTTGAGAAAAATGCGCTGGAAATATTTACCCGTTACGGATATAAAGAAATAAGAACTCCGATTTTTGAAGTTACAGAATTGTTTGCACGCGGTGTAGGCGATACGACCGATATTGTCAACAAAGAAATGTACACTTTTGAGAAAAGCGATCGTTCAATTACTCTCCGCCCCGAAAACACGGCAGGCGTAGTCCGCTCGTTTATCGAAAACGGAATGGCAAGACTTTCAGCTCCCGTTAAGCTCTGGTATAAAGGCCCGATGTTCAGATACGAACGCCCGCAGGCAGGCAGACAAAGACAATTCCATCAGGTCGGAGTTGAAATGTTCGGGATTAAAGACGCAACTGCTGATGCGGAAGTCATCCTTTTAGCCGTAAATTATTTGAAATCCCTCGGATTAAACGATTTGGAAGTCGAAATAAATTCTCTCGGCTGCCCGAAATGCAGAGAAGAATATAAAAAAAGAATTAAAGAAGTTTTAAAACCGGAATTTGATTATCTTTGCGAGGATTGCCAAAATCGATACGAAAAAAATCCTTTAAGACTTTTGGACTGCAAAGTTGATACTTGCAAAGAAATTTTCGCAAAACCGGAAATCCAAAAAGTCATTCAATCAGATTTTATATGTGAAGAATGCTCACAACATTATAAAGAATTAAAATCATATTTAGATAAATTAAAAATAAAATATATTGAAAACAAACTTCTAGTAAGAGGTTTGGATTACTACAACAGAACCGTTTTTGAGATTAAGTCAAATAATCTTGGCTCGCAAAATGCAGTCTGCGGAGGCGGAAGATATGACAGCCTTGTGAGAAATCTCGGCGGAGAGGACACTCCTGCTGTGGGTTGGGCTATGGGTATGGAAAGATTAAATTCACTCCTCCCCGAAATTGAACCGCAAAAGTTAGACGGATATATTGTTTCAAACTCGTCCGCGGATGCCTTTGAACTTGCGGAAGAACTTAGAGCACAGGGGCTTAATATAGAATTTGACCTTGCAAATAAAAAATTCACCAAACAGCTTGAAAAAGCATCGAAAATTGCTAAATTTGCACTTATACTCGGTGAAGATGAGATTAAGACAAATAAAGTATCTGTCAAAAATCTGGAAACATCGGAACAGGTTACGATTGACAGAAATGATGTTACCGTTAAAATAAAAGGATAAATTATGAGTAATTCTGTTGATCAAGTAATCGCAAAAATCGCATTCGCTTTTAATCGTATTTTTAACGATTTCAAAGGCATTTATTTATTCGGCGTACACACTGACGGAAAACTTCACGAAGATGAAGATATAGAGCTTGCCGCAATTTTCGACATTGAGGATAAATCAAAACGCGAACAAATATGGCCGATTATCGGTAAAATTGAAACAGAAATGGATGTATGTATTGATTTGTATCCGTACACCGAAGAAAGCTTCAAAAAAGACGAAGAAATTTATAACGAGGTTATGGAAGAAGGAATTTTCTATAACAACAAAGGGCAACGTGCCGCTGCACCCGGCAATCAGGGTTTGAAATAAACTTTTACAATCTAAACTAAAGAAGGAGCCTAGCCGCTCCATGCACCTATAAAGATTTAATTATAACTATAAAAAAGAGGTAAAAAAAATGAGTCAAATTACAATTCGTTCAGACAGAAAAGACGATTACAAATTCTATTACAAAGGCGATGAGGTCGTACTTGGCGCAGGAAAAATCATCAGTATCGCAAACGGTCTCGATGAAGTTGTGCTTCCGACATGCGCAATGAAGATTATCAACAATCTTATCGTAATTAAAGAAGATGTGAAACATTCTCATTCGGAAGAAGAACAAGCTTAATAACAAAAATTTTATAATACTATTTGAGTACCGAGGATAATCCTGTGACTGTCCTCGGTATTTTCATTATCACAGAATACGTAATTTAATATTAAACGCAGAGCCTGCCCTTTTATAAAGTAATTTAAACCTACAGAATACTCTCTGCTTTTATTATTTGCAATATCTCTGTTCGGGTCAAACTGGTCGTAACGCGCAAGGATATGCAGTTTTTGAGTAATCCTGTATGCAAGAGTTGTATAAAAACCTTCCGCTTTATCCGTACTTCTGTATGTTCCGTTGTAACCGTCCGCTATTGCATATTCGAAATTTGCCATAAACTTTTTATATCTGTAGCTTGCATAAGCACCACCGACAGTATAATCGGTATCATTATGCCCCGCGTTTAAACCGCCCCCGAGAACAAGAGTTCCGTATTTCCCGTCAGTTTTCCCGAGAGGTTTAATGTTCACCCAGCCAGTAAATTCCGCACCGGGGAAAAATTCCTTAAAAAATCTGTCGGAACTGTTTAATGCTACACTGTAATCTATCAGGTCATAATCTCCTACAACCCTGACACCTAAAGCTCTTGTGTTGCCGAATGTTCTTGAAATCTGTGAACGCATTGCAAAAGGAAGAACGTAAGACCCCATACCGCCTTCAACACCTACCTGATTTCGTGAATTCCCGACTATAATCTTATGATGAGGAATGCGCGTGTTCATTATATATGCATCTGTTACAAGCCCTTGAAGGTACGTTCTGTTTTCACCGTTTTTAAAATTAAATTGTAATTTAAAATCGGTATTTTTATCTTTGAAATCCCCTATAACACCGGCTTCCATAAACCCGAATCCATAGTCGGTGTCATAATCCGCACCCTCAAAATCAAATCCCATATTACCCTGGTAAGCACCGTAAAATTGAACTTTATCAACAGGTCCTTTTTTATATTTAAAAGTTAATTCGTCTTTAAGAAGAAATGAAGGAATTGTAGTTCTTTCCAGCTTTTTCTTATAAATTCTGCCAAAAAGAGATTCTTCCTCTATTTTAAAAGGATGATCAGTTTCCTGATTAGTATCAATCAAATTGTCGAAAATAGAAAATTCGGTATCTACGTTATCTCTTATAATATCTTTTTGAACCCAGTCCTCTTTTTCATTATTTTCAGAATTTTTAGAAACATCAAGATGAATAACCTCCTGCTTTTCAACAGGCTTAATCTCCTTATGCTTATTCTTTCCGAAAGCAAACACAGGCGGGGCAAACATCATTAAAATAAGTATTAAAGCTATTCTCTTAAAAAAATAGTTCACAAATATTAATGTAACACAAAATTAGTGCAAAAAAAATTTTTTTTAGTGTATATTAATTATTATGACAAATGTAACAAGACAGGAAAAATCTTCAAAAATAAAAGCCCCGATAGTAGAAGCCTTAAAAAAAGCTTATGAAAAACCCACTTACCAGTTTCATATTCCGGGTCATACAAAGGGAAACGGCTCTTTGCCCGAATTTAAGAAACTTATCGGGAAAAAAGCTTTATCAATAGATACAACAGATGAATTTGACGGGCTTGGAACACTTCATCCGGCAACAGGTCCTATAAAAGAAGCACAAGAACTTGCAGCAAAGGCATTCGGTGCTAAAAAAACTTTCTTTTTAATAAACGGTTCTACAGCGGGAAACCTTGCTCTTGCAATGGGTTTAACTAAAAGAGGACAGAAAATTATTACAAACAGAAACTGTCACCGTTCTATTTTAACAGGAATGATAATTTCAGGCGCTGAACCTTTATGGCTTATACCTAAAAAGTTTGACGAATGGGGTATCTGGGGAAATGTTACACCCGAAAGCGTTGAAGAAATGCTTAGCAAAAATCCTGATGCAGGTATGGTATGGGTGACAAACCCGACTTATGAAGGCGTAGTGTCTGACATTAAATCAATTGCAGAAATCTGCAAAAAACATAGTGTTCCGCTGATTGTGGATGAAGCTCATGCATGTCTCTGGAATTTCAATAACCATCTTCCGACCACTGCTTTAAAGCTCGGCGCTGATGCGGTTGTTCATTCTCTGCACAAAACCGGCGGAAGTATGAGCCAGAGTTCTATGCTCCATATTGCAGAAAATTCTATACTTGACGTTGACGCGGTTGAAAAAGCTTTGAAACTTCTTCATACCACAAGCCCTTCTTTAATGCTTCTTGCAAGCCTTGATGCGGCTCGTGCAAACCTTGACAGCCCGCGCGGAAGAAAACAGCTTGAAAGAGCTGTCCAAAATGCGAAATTTCTCAGACGTGAAATTGATAAACTTGAACATATCCATCATCTTCAGCCGGATTTTGGGTATAAAACAGATATTACTAAAGTATTTATCAGGGATGACAGATTATCAGGCAAACGCCTTGAGTCAATTTTGGAAATAGATTTTAATATCGAAGTTGAAAGCGCATCAGATGCAGGACTTTTGATTTTATCAAATATCGGAAACACAAGAAGTGACATGCAATATCTTGTTAAATGCTTACAGCAGATTGATAAAACACATTACACAGATATATGTTACCTTGAAAAGAAAAAACATATGCCTATGCTTACTCCGATTATAAAAATGACCTTGCGTGAAGCTTTCTATTCTCATAAAGAAGTTATTTCAAAAGAACATGCTGTCGGAAGAATTGCGGCAGAAGTAATCGCAGAATGTCCCCCGGGAATTGCGGTATTGCTCCCAGGAGAATTAATTACGGAAGAACACATGCCTTATCTTGTAGATTACGATACTATTGAAGTTATAAAATAAATTCTTTACAGATAATGAAAAATTTGCTATCCTTTTTATAAAAGGTTGGTGAGTATGCATATAAATAATGTTTCACAAAAAACTTCAATGCAGGTGATTACAGGTTTCTTGTTTGTTTCGATAATTTATACAGGCGTAATGTCTGCTATGTACTTTTCAATATCAGGCGGAGATTGGTCGATTTCGCATTTCTGGAATTGGGTAATAACTTCATATAATTCACTTTTAGCAGACAATCCTGAAGATCCTTGGATTGCATGGGTAACATTTATAATTTTGCCGGCAGTATTCTATTTGGGATTAATCGGTTCAATTATAGCGAGACAGACGGCTTTAAACAAACTTAATTCCTCGCTTAATCTTAAATCTGTAGATTTTCTACAGGGAAGAATAAATTTTAATTTTAATAAATCTCAATATAATTTTGCATGCGGATACAGTGACATAAACGCCCTTCAAATGGTTTTGAAAACGGCAATTGCTCATACAAAATACGGCTCATACATTGCCTTAAAAGAAATTGTTCTTAATTTTAAAGTTTTGAATAACAAAAAATTTTCAATATCAAATACGCCTCTTTCACCGACAAGATTTATATATAAAATTATAGATTACAGCAGAAATATAAATAATTTTACCTACAAATTTGAAGGAGCAGGTGAACAGGCGGATATAAAAGAAAAAATTGAGAATTATCTTAATAAAGGTTACAAGCCTATTCTTACAAAAAAATGGGAAGAAAAATTTAAATTGCTTTCAATTATACTTTTCATAGTGGGTATATCTTTTATTGCTGATTTGAAAGAAGACCTTATTAATTACTTTAAAGACGGCTCATGGTATATCTGCCTGCCCTTCTTAACAGCTATATTAGTATCATTTATCTTAGATATGATACTCATCACAGATAAAATTAAAGAAAAAAATATCAGGGGTTATAATGAATAAAGAAGAATTAGAAAAGCTTACAGATACATTTATAGATAAAGTACCGTCTCTTACAAAAGATTCAAGTCCTGAAGAAAAACAAAAAGTTTTAGATGAAATAAATTATATACTTCAGGTTGATCCTATGAATCTTAAAGCACTTGAGTGGAAAGTACTTTATTATTCAGCAATTGAAGATTACGATAATGTATTACTTGCTCATAAAGAGTTCTTAAAAGCTGCACCTGATAATACAGAACTGGATGATTTAGTAGAAATATGCAAAGAATCAATAAAAAAAGATAACAAGTCTTATACAACAAAAAACGCTTCCACTCAGGAACCGGGTTTACTTGATAAACTTCCCCCGCAATTTTTGCTTGCCGTAAAAATTGTTATACTTGCTGCTGTTATATACTTTTGCTTCCCGTCATTAATTTTTTCTTCCAACGACAACAAAATGTTAAATATCAGGGATTATTCAAATTTTCAATCTGTACAAGTTAATCCGTTAAGTGAATACAACTATTTAACAAAAAAACAAATATTTGATATAAGAAAAAATCATGTAAAAAATTCTCTTTTTTCAAAAGAAGATTACGAACCCGATACAAGAGTTTTCGGAGCAATTGCTGACAGCAAACCATGGTGGGGAACTGTAACCTGCGGAAAGCTAAATTACAAAGGAGATTATCATGAAAGGATTGAAGGAGCGTCAAAAGTAAGTGCTCAAATGAATAATCCTGATGCACTTGTCGGTTTAAGCCTGCCGTTTTTGCCATGGGATTTAGGAGATAACAAAGAATTCTGTACAGCTGATTATAGTAAATTTCTGCCTATATCAATTCAATACAGTAAAGAAAATAATCTCATTATTGCAAAATACAAACTGACAAAGAACTTTTTAAAATTTCGTGCAAGAGTTAACAGCAGGAATACAAGATATCCCATACAGTTATCGGGGCTTAATGCGCTTGATTTCGGTTACGATTATGTTTACGCATACGACACAAAAAATATAAGTATGTATGATCAAAATTATAACGTAACTGATGATTTAAAAATTTTCCGTGACTATATACATCTTGGCGGAAGCTGCAAATACAAAGACGGATGCAATAATATTTCTCCCATGCAGAATGATTTAATGTTTACCGTAACGGCTTTACCTGCTGAGATTAACTTAAAACTATGGAAAAAGAAACCGATGAATAAATATGTTAAAGCAGATATGTATTACAGAATACAATTCACAGAATAAAAAAAGACCGGCAAAAATACCGGTCTTTTTTATTTATTAACTGATTAGTCAAAAACGTAATCAATAATAGCAGCTTCTCTTGCGCGTTTAATTGCTGTTGCAATCATTCTCTGATGCTTAGCGCAGTTGCCCGTAATTCTGCGAGGAATAATTTTTCCTGCTTCAGTCAGGTATCTTTTCAATTTAGCTGCATCTTTGTAGTCGATTGCTTCAACTTTGTCAGCACAAAGACTGCAATTTTTACGTTTTTTCTTTTCGTCGTTGTTTTGTCTTGCCATTTTTATTTTAACCTTTCTAGCCGTTTGTACACTTTGTTTTATGAATAGAACGGTTTATCGCTCCTAAAACGGAATTTCATCCTCGTTAATTAATTCGTTAGACATATCGTCAGATTCGAATTTAACGATTTCTTCTGTTCCGAATTTTTGGTTTACAGGTGCGCCTTCGCCGCTTAATCTTTCAATTGTATTTGCATCAATTTCATAGATTCTTTTTTCCGAGCCGTCATCCATTTTAACGGCTGCCGTCTGAAGTCTGCCTTCAACCAGAACTCTTTCACCTTTTGTCAAAGATGAAACAATTTCATCAAGTGCATTTCTTTTAGAGAGAACTCTTATCAAAGTTTCTTCTCTTTCTCCGATGTTAAGAACAAAAGCAGATACCGCAACATTGTTTTGTGTAAAACGTTTTTCCGGTGCTCTGTATACAGTTCCCGTAACTACCGATTTTGCGAGACTCATATTTTATACTCCTGCTTTTGCAACTTCTAAAAACATTGTTCTTAAAATGTTATCGCTTAATCTTAACTGGCGTCTGAATTCTGCAACTTTTTCGGCAGGTAAGCTTAAAACTGAAGTTACGAAAAATCCGTCTCTGAAATTCTGGATATCATAAGCCAGTTTTTTTCTTCCTGTTTTGTCTGTAGCTTCTACTTTACCGCCCAATTCGGCAACTAAAGCGTTTAATCTTTCAACTGCTTTATCTACTTCTTCTGTATCTAAATTAGGTTTAAATACAGTTAATAATTCATAAGTTTTCATTACTATTCTCCTTCGTTTTTTAGTGTATGAAATAATACTATCATGGAAATACCGTATTTTACAATATATACTCTGCAAAAAAGCTGTAATTTGCAGAACCTATAAGGAAAATATCCTGCTGTGTATCATCCTTAGACCCTTGCCATTCAACGAATACAGGTCCTCCAAGAAGGTTAACTTTAACTTTTTGTTCTGTTAAGTTATTTAAAACACATGCAACAACACTTGCGCATGCGCCTGTTCCGCAGGCTAACGTAATACCGCATCCGCGTTCAAAAACACGCATATCAATTTCCATACGCGACTTAACTTTAACAAATTCGGTATTTGTTTTTTCGGGAAAAAATTCATGTTTTTCAATAACAGGTCCGTACTTAACCGCAAGTTCCATAGGGTCATCATCAGTTATAATAACGCAATGCGGATTGCCCATTGAAACGGGAGTAATTTCAAATTCTCTGTCAAGTGCGGTTAAAGTTCTTTCACCCCAGAAAGGAATTTTTTTATCTTCCAGAACAGGTTTGCCCATATTAACCTTTATAAGTCCGTTTTCAAGAAGTTCGGGTTTAATAACACCGGCAAGAGTTTCTACGCTGAACGCTTTTTTATCAACAAGTCTGTTATCATAGGCATATTTTGCAAAACATCTCATGCCGTTTCCGCACATTTGAGCCGTTGACCCGTCGGAGTTATAAAAATACCATCCTAAATCTGTATTTTCTGTATCAGTTTTCGGTATAATCATACCGTCTGCACCGACGCCGAAATGTCTGTCACAGATTTTTTTTGCAAGTTCATCCATCTTCATGCCGGTCTTTTCATATTCGGGGTAATCAATAATTACAAAATCATTGCCGCATCCCTGCATTTTTGTTAACTTTATAGTTTTCATATAAATTATATCCTTTCAGCTATTCTAAATTATACCATAGTTAATTTATAACGTTATATTTTTTTCCCGCTGCTTTCAAAATTTCTATTGCCTTATCAATTTGCCTAAAGGTAAGTTCTTTCATCGCACAAAGCCGCAGCCTGCACTCTTTTCTTCGCACGGCAGGATAAGTTACTATATTGGTATACAAACCTTTTTGCAAAAGCTCGGCATGTATTTTAAAAAGTTTTTCTTCATCATAAATCATAACAGGGATAATTGCAGACTGTGTGTGAGCAATATCAAAGCCGGCTTCTGCCAATTTTGATTTAAGATAATTAATTTTTTCCCACAAAATATCCCTGCCTGCCCTGTCATTTTCAAAAAGTTTAAATACTTCGTTTAATCCGCCTGCAACCGATGCCGGAAGTGAAGTCGAAAAGAAATAAGTCCGCGCATAAAGCCTTAGATATTGAATAATCTCCGAAGATGCCGCACAATATCCGCCGAGACCGCCCGGGGATTTACTGAGCATTCCCACGTGCAAATCAATTTTGTCAATTACATTATAATATTCCGCAGCTCCGCGTCCTGTAGGTCCTACAATACCGACACCATGGGCATCGTCAACCATAACCCTGCAATTATATTCTTTTGCAAGTTCGGTTATAATATCCAATTTTGCAATATCACCGTCCATTGAGAATACACCGTCAGTGATTATAAGCCTTCCTGTTTGTTCTTCGGGAATTTTCTTCAAAACCCTTTCAAGTGCTTTCATATCAGAATGAGGGTATACTTTAATATCAGCTCCGGAAAGCCTGCAGCCGTCAAAGATTGAGGCGTGGTTTGAAATATCATTGATTATTACATCGCCTTCATTACACAATGCTGAAATTACTCCCACATTTGTTCCGTAGCCGCTTGGAAAAACAATTGCAGCGTCGGTTCCGTAAAAGTTTGCAATACGGCTTTCCAATTCTTTATGAATATCTGTTATTCCGACGTAATTTGACACTGCACCCATACCGTAACCGAACTTGTCAAGAGCATTTTGAGCCGCACGCATAACTTTCGGATGCGTAGACAAATTTAAGTATGAATTTGAGCCGAGCATAATAACAGAACGGAATTCTCCCGATTTATTTCTTATCAGATATTCCCCTTGAAGCTTATCGCCTGCAACAAGTCCTAAACCTTCATTACCCGTTAATACACCGCTTTGTAAAACATTATTTACCTTGTATGCTTTTGCAAAAAGGTCATCCCCTGTTTCTGTTTTCAAAAAATTTTCAAATTTATTATGGACACTGATCTGCTGAGCTTCTGCCACACTATTTCTCCCAAATACAAAATAATAACCGTATTATTATTGTGTAAAAATTTGAGATTATTCAATTATTTAAATTTCATTAATACGGCTGATATTTATGACTGTTAAAATCATAACAACTTTTTGAAATTTTTTTATGATAATATAAATTTATATGGTTAATGTGTTATTTCTAATAATTGCAATTATTTTTGAGGTTATAGGAACAACTATGATGAAACTCTCAAACGGGCTGACAGTTTTACTGCCGAGCATAGGGTTGTTCGTTTTTTATATTTTGAGTTTCAGTTGTCTTTCAATGTCTTTACGTACGCTTGATGTAAGTCTTGCTTATGCTGTTTGGAGCGGCTTCGGAACTGCTTTAATTGCAGCAATCGGAGTTATATTTTTTCACGAACAGATTAACCCTGTTAAAATAATCTCACTTACATTTATTATAATAGGTGTCATCGGTTTAAACCTGAGCGGAATTAAGCACTAAACAGGCTGTTTTGGAAACAGCAGCTTCTAAAAATTCCTCCGCAAGCCCGCCTTTATATATAACTTCTTTAGCTTCTTCAATTCCATACCAGCATGCGGCATCGACTTCTTCAGAAAGTTTAAAATCTTCATTAGCAGCTCTTACAATAAAATTACAAATCAGAGTATCTGACTTTTCGTAATATTCTGATTCATTGAATATGAAATCAATTACGTCAAGATTAACTTCTTCTTTAATCTCCCTTATAAGCGCATGAGAAAGATTTTCGCCTTTATTAACATAGCCAGCAACAAGGATATTTTTAGGTCTGTTGTACTGCTGTATAAGTAAAATTTTGTTGTAATCCCTGTTAAATATAACAGCACTTACGGCAGTGTTAAAACGAGGAAATCGAAAATCACAACATTTGGGACAGTAGGGGATTAAGCCTTCGCTTAAGCCGAAATTTATACATTCTTTTTTAATAAGTTTTGTTCCGCATTCAATACAATATTTCATATAAGAACATTATATATTTAAACAAGTTGACTTTTCAATAAACCTTGATGTACTATCAGGAACGGATTTAATCAGACAAGGAAGAATATGAAATTTATATACAATTTAGAAAAAAGATTAGCAAAACTTGAATCTTATCAGGTAATAATTTTAGGATTTTTAACATATATTATATGCGGGATGATTGCAATTTCATTACCGTTTGCGCAAAAAATGCATGTTGGAGTTGTTGATAATTTATTCAATATTACATCAGCATTATCCACAACAGGTTTGACTACGGGAAACATAAGCGAATTATACACGCCTTTCGGCAAGCTTGTTCTTCTGATAATGATTCAACTCGGTGCAATAGGTTACATGACAATAACTTCATTTTTCATATTGTCATCGGGAAATAATCTTTCCAAATACAGAACAAAAATTTTAAGTACGGAATTTACAATGCCGGAAAATTTTAATATAAGAGAATTTGTTCGTAATATTATAATTTACACATTTGCAGTGGAATTATTCGGGACATTTCTTCTTGCTCTGGAATTTCATAAACTCGGTTATGCAAAACCTCTCTGGTCAGCATTATTTCACTGTGTATCAGCATTTTCAACAGCCGGGTTCAGTATTTACGGGCAGGGTTTAACGCTTTTCAGAGATGACTTATCCGTAAACCTTATAATAGCATTTTTATGTTATGCGGGTGCAATAGGTTTTATAATACCGATGGATATTTATAAAAAAGTTGTGGACAAAAACCATAATATTACTTTCACAACAAAAGTTATCCTGTTTATCACAGCTCTTGTGTGTGTCGGAGGAACTGCTCTTTATCTTGTAAAAAGCGACCATAATGTACTTGCGGCATTCTTTCAGGTCATGTCAGCGTCAACTACCGCAGGATTTAATACTGTTAATATAGGCGCACTTTCCACAACATCACTTTCCGTACTTATCGCGGCAATGGTAATCGGCGCATCACCGAGCGGTACGGGCGGAGGGATTAAAACAACAAGTATCAGCGTTTTATTAGGCGTTGTTCAAAGTGTTATGAGAGGACAGTTTAAACAAATATGTTTCTTAAACAGAACTATTCCCTTTAACAGAGTTTTCACCTCAATTGCAGCGGCTACAACTTACATTTTCACACTTATAATTGTTGTTTACCTTTTAACGTTAACAGAACCGTTTTCATTTCTTGAATTATGTTTTGAAGCGGCATCCGCACTCGGCACTGTCGGTTTATCAATGGGGATTACGGCAGACCTTTCAATGTGGGGAAAAATTATTTTATCAATTGCAATGTTCTTAGGTCGTGTAGGCCCTCTTTCACTCGGGATTGCCATTTTCAAGTCACAATCAAACGTAATCCCATGCAAATCAGATCTTGCAACTTAATTTTTTCCCTGCTGAAGCATTCTGTAACCGATGCCGATATGAGTTTTAATATAATCGGATGCGTTCAGTTTCTTTCTGAGGTTTGTCACAAAAACCCGCAAAGATAACTGGGAATCACAGCCGTTATCATCAAGCCAGATTTCTTTTTTAATGTAATTATGCGTTAAAACTTTTCCTAAGTTTTTGGCCAAAAGGCAAAGCAGTTTATATTCGATTGCAGTCAGGTGAACTTCTTTATCATCAACATAAACACAGCCTTGAGCATAGTCTATCTTTAAATTTCCGTTCGTAAAAACAGATGTTTGCACGCTTTCTTCGCTCGTGTATGTTTTCCGCCTCAAAGCAACCCTTATGCGCGCAAGAAGTTCTTCCGTATTAAAAGGCTTTGTAAGGTAATCGTCAGCGCCCGCATCAAGCGCAGAAATTTTATCTTCATTATCAATTCGTGCACTGACAACAATTATGGGAATATTTGAAAATGAACGGACTTTTTTTATAACTTCAATCCCATCCATATCAGGAAGTCCTAAATCAAGAATTATTACATCGGGGTTGTAAGATGCAGCCTTTAAAATTCCCTGTTCCGCATTCGGAGCTATCTGGTATGTGTAATTGCTTATTTCCAGAGTTGTGGACATTAAATTTTGTATCATTTTGTCATCTTCAATGACCAGAACCGTGCCTTTATTCATAAAAATCTCCTGTTAATCTGAATGAAAATATTGTTCCTTTAGGTTTATTATCTTTTATTTCAATTTTACCGCCATGGGCATTTACAACAGCTTTACAAAGCGCAAGCCCCAGACCCAGCCCCCTTCTGCCGTCGGCAATTGAATTATTTACCGTATAAAACATATCAAATATTTTTTTCTTATCTTCGTCATTAATCCCGTTGCCTTCGTCTTCAACTGAGATTTCGATAAATTCGCCAACAGCTTTAGCTCTAACTGTAATTGTTGTATGCGGAGGCGCATATTTCATGGCATTATCAACAAGGTTAAAAATAACCTGTGCAATAAGTTTTCCGTCCATTTTTGCAGAAATAGATTCATCTTCTATTACGGTTTGAACATTGTAATCTTCTTTTTTTCTGCCGAGATGCGAAAGAGCCTCTGTTATAACGTCAATTATAAACTCTGATTCCTGCTTTATGGTAATCTCATTTTTATCAAATCTTGTTATCGAAAGCAGATTTTCGACAAGGTTTAAAAGCCAGATTGAATCATCATATATATTTGTAAAAATATCCTGTTTTTTATCATCGGAAAGGATTGATGCATTTTTCATCAAAATTTCTGCATACCCCGAAATACTTGTAAGAGGAGTTCGTAAATCATGCGAAATAGCTCTTAAAAGAGTTGAACGCAGTTCTTCCTGCTTATTTTTTATTATAAGCTCGTTTTTAACCTGTGAGATGGCATCTTTCTCATAAGCCAGAGCAGATTCTCTGAGCATGGCAATCAAAAGACTTTGTTCAAATTCACTGATATTGGTATTTAAAATTTCAACTACGGCAAAAACTTTATCCAGACTGCTGACGGGAAGATAAATACCCTGAGAATCTTTTACAATTTGTTTGTTATTTTCGAATACATCGTTGACAATGTCATTTTCCCGCTTTTCAGTATAAAGGTTTAAATCACAATTCAAAAGCTTGTTTATCTGTTCGCATGTAACTTTCGTAATTTCTTCTTTACTGCTGCATTGCTGAAGTTTCTGGCTCATCTCAAGCATTATTTCCGTTCTGTAAGCTTTTTGCGATGACTGCCTTGCCTGGCGCTTAATCCTCGTTACATAAGAAATAAGCATTAATCCCAGAATATATATCATTATAATATTTGCTTCGTTAATATTCAGCTTATAAAAAATAAGCCCTATTAACGCAGCAACAGTTAAAACAGCAAGAGACTGCAATATATCTTTAAAAGATAGTTTTGTCTGTCTTTGACCTATATAAAGTCTTTGAGCCTTATCGGGAATAACATAAATTTCAATATCCGGAGTTAAGCCTATAAGTTTGTCTATAAAATTAGGCGGAGTAAAAAGGCGGTTTGGTCTGTATCCGGAACGCCCGATAATTATCTTTGTAACTCTGCCTGCTTTCGCATACTCGCTGACCTGAGCCGCAATATCATCACCGTTTACCGTAACAATTTTGGCTCCGCATTCTTTTGCAAGACGCGTATTATTATCAAGTCTCTTCTTATTTTCAGCCGTTATCGGTTTTGACGTTTCAATATATAATGCGGTAAAAGACGCATCAAATACCTGCGCCATTTTGGAAGCTGTTCTTATAACCTTCGGATTTGACGGAGAACTTGAAAGACAAACTAAAATATGTTCTTCTTTACTGCTAATCCCTTTCATAATCTTAATTTTAACACATAAATATCAAAATGAAGTTAAGTTTTTTTCTGCGGCGTTAAGATAGCGTTAAGATTTGATTTTTGCTATTGCAATTAATTTGAAAGGGTGTATAAATATGTATACAAACTTCAAGGAGGAACTTTCCAGAGGAAAGTAAAAATAAATGACAATAAACGTTACTAACATTTATAATATAAATTTATCTCAGAATAATCCTTATAATTATAAACATAATTCAAATACACAAAAAGCAAATGCATCTACAAAAACTGCTGCTGCATTAGGCAGTGTTGCAGGTGTTGCAGGTGCTTTAACATGTATTTCAAGAAAAAACGGAATTAAAATACCAAGCTCATTTAAAAAACCTAAGGAAGTTTTAAATGTTCTTAAAAAGCTTGAACTTAAAGGCAATGATGTAATTTTGACTGCTTCTTCATCTATTTTGGGCGGTCTGCTAGGCGGTTATGCAACAGACGCAAAAAATACAAAAGCTAAAGTTAAAGAAGGTGTTGTCCAACTTTTGGGAAACTATATTATACCGACAATTTTCGTAAGCGGCGGAATTAAATTAAATAAAGTTTTAAATAAAAACTTTAAATTCCCGCCTATCACAAAACCAATCCAATTTGCATTCGGATTTGGAAGTTTAATCGCAGGTGTTATTGCGGGAAACAAAGTATCAAGAGAAATTAACAGAAATGTATTCAACGAAGATGCATACAGAAAATTAAACTGGAAAGACTGGGCTGAACAGTTTGATAATGTTTGTCTTGTTACTTCTATTTCAAATACGGGAACTAATTTAGCCAAAATGGCTTCAAGAGTAATTCCTGCAGCACACCTTGTGCCCGGTTATCTCGTTGGTGTTAAACAGGAAAATAAAAATATGTAGTAAATTAACTTATATGACAATTAACTATCCTGCTATGTGAGGGGTACTACTGATAAAAAGGGTAGAATAGCAGGATTTTTCTTTGTCTTTTTATTTGAGCAGCGGAAGGCTGTAAAGCATATTGCGCAGCTTAATTGCTATTCTCGGCATTGGTTCGGCAACCGTTAAGCCGGCCAAATCAAAGTTATCTGCAATGCTGTTTATTACAGAAACTGCATCTTCCGTTTTCATTCCGTCAGGCTCAACTCCTACGCCTGCAATCATATCATTCGGGTCAATTACATCCAAATCAAAATGAATTAAGACTTTTGATACACCTGTATCTTTCAACCAGTCTAAAACGATGGAACTACGGCTTTCTTCAGGAGATAATCCTTTAATACCAAGTTCTTTTTGACGTTCTTTCATGCCTTTATCCCATGAACGAAGTCCGAGCAATAAAACTTTTGATGCATCGACTTTTGCAGGAAGCATTTCGATTAATTCCTCATCACCCATACCAATTGATGCTGTTAAAGCCATTGCATGATATCCTGTATACTCATCATAAGGCAGATTTATATCGGGGTGAGCATCTATCCATATAATTGCAACATCATCTTTATATTTTTCAGCTAAATAAGTAAACGGCACAACACTTACAGAGCACTCTCCGCCTAAAGTAACTATTTTATCGGGATTATTTTCTTTTAAAATATCAAGTGCCGCCTTTGTCTGTTGAAGAATAGCATTTCTGTCCGTGATACCTTTCTCAACGGTTCTGTGGCTTATATCAAGAGAAACAGGAACTTCAAAAACTTTCTGCGAACTTTGAGGAGCAAGCATATTTAAAAGCTGTGCTCCCAGATAATATCCGCGTGAGGAATCTTCTTCCGGAATATCAGGCATCCAGTGTGATACTACACCGCCCTGCCATTGAGGATAAATTAAACGGATTGTTTTTAAATTTTCATTTAACATAAATTGCCTCTTTCCTGCTAAAAAATTGTCATTTGTCTGGCTGTCAGAAAACTCTCCTGCTTTCCGTCTTTTATTATATCATTATCATTTACTTCACCGATTAATAACGGCGAATTCGGATTATGCAATTTTATATTTTTAAATGCAATTTCGGGATTTTTGTTTGCATAACAGTATTTACACCCGTTCAGGCAAGTGTCATAAGCTCCGATATCACGGCTTGGCATACATTTGCAGTTTTCCCTGTTCCCTTTATGCGGAACTTTTTTAAAATTAATATTATTCGCCTTTGAAAGGATTTCGCTTGTAATACAGCCTGATTGTGAGATACCGTATTTTGAGTAATCCTCATTCAGCGCACATGTTTGAATTCTCAGGTTATATTTTTTTGCAGCGGCTCCGAGATTTGTAAGTAAAGTTTCTTTATCAGCCGGTGTGAAAGGAATAATTTCAGGCATATTCCTATCAAGTTTTTTATACAATTCCACAAAACTGAATATGCAAAAAGAAATGTACGGAGAAATTTTTTCAGCCATATACTCAAAAGTTTCACAATGCCTTTCTATTGTATATTTTTCAGTAAGCAATATCGGATCATAGCGCCATGAAATCCGTTCTTTCCCTACAATTTTAGAAAGCTTAATTAATGTTTCAATACTCTCATCTATATCCGGAACTTTCGGCTCAATATCTTTTCCGTATGCCGTTATCGTATAATGGCAAAAAATATTAAATTTATCAGAAATTTCATGTAATCTTTCTAAAATTGGTCTGTAATTTTTAGAACATAAAACAACACAATCAACCAAATCAGAAGAGAGAATATACTTATTAATAACATTTGGCGAAAACGGATTTCTTGAGTAAACAAAACCTTCCTGAAACCTTTTCAAAAGCCATTCACTGTAATAATTTACAATATCAGTTCTTCCGCCTGCGTTTATTATCATACCTAAATTTATAACATATAAAAAAGAGCCTTTAAAGGCTCTTTCAAAATGGAGGAGGAGGTGGGATTCGAACCCACGGTACGCGTGAACGTACGACAGTTTTCAAGACTGCTCCAATCAACCGCTCTGGCACTCCTCCATACAGTTGTTTGGATGTATTTTTATTGTATTAAATAAATTTTTATTGTCAAGTATAAGCTCTTAAGCAATTTTATATACACGTTTCAATAAAATGTTTTTCCGAATTATTCCAATATTTTTTATACACAAATTTTAATGATTTATCAAAATTCATCTGGTACATTCTAAATGTAACAGGTATATCTTTAGGCTGCCATTGTTCCATATAGGAATACTGATAGACCATCCCCAAACGTTTCATTACATTTCCGCTTCGAAAATTATTTTTATCGTGAGTCGCCGTAATATACGGAATGCCATCTTTTTTTGCCTGTAGTATAATAGCAGAACAAGCTTCAAAGACTATTCCGTTATGCCAGAACTCCTTTTTAAGACCGTAGCCTAAATCATAACTGTCATCTGTACTTATTTTCGCGTACCCGATCGGGATATTATCAGTCTTTAAGCATATTGCATAATTATAACCTCTTTTTTGCTTATATACTTCGGCATATCGGTCTTGAAAAAACGCTTTTGTTTCATCTAACGATTTTAAAGGAAACCACGGCAGATAACAGTTTACATCTTCATCACTCAAAATGGAAAATAATGCAGAAATATCATTTTCCGTAAACTTTCTGAGTATCAATCTGTCTGTTTCAATAAGAGGTGTGTTATACAAAATAATATTCCTTCAAATATGTGCTTTTATACATTTACATTGTACCACAGCAAAAAAAAGCTATGTACTTAGAAGTGCATAGCTGTTGATTAGGGATATGTGTATCTTAGTTCTCTAAGGAGTATGGTTATATATTAGCAAACCAAATCTTAAATGAAATCATAAAAATGTATGATGTTTTTAATTTGTAAAATAATGTAAAAATTTTACTATAAAAGTAGCATAAATTAATATTGTTCGACTTATAATGCATGAAAAAAGTAATTATTAAAGGAAGCATTATGCGTATTCAATCAGTAACTCCCGCAAACTTTAAAAAACATTTTATTAATAACACAAAATCAATTTTACAAAACAATGCAGATAACATTTCACAGCCATTATCCGATAAAATTAATTTCGGCGTCGGCGACGATTACGGTTTCGATTTAAATGCACCTGAAAATCCTGATCCGAGTAATAAACCGGGATTTAAAAAAGGGCTTTTGGGTATTGTTACTGTTTTGACTTTCCCAATATCTGTTCCTGCAATGATGCTTTACGAAAGTTACAAAGAAAAACACAAAGATGATGTAAAAACCGATATGAACTATGATAATATTGAAGATTAGTTCATGATATAATTTAAATATGTTTGACAGTTTAAGTGAAAAATTACAGGAAATAATAAGCAAAACAAGAGGGAAAGAGCTTACACAGGACAATATGCAGGAAGCTTTGCGCGAAATAAGACGTGCCCTGCTTGATGCAGATGTTAATCTGCGTGTTGTTAAAGCTTTTATTTCTTCAATTAAGGATAAAGCGGAAGGGGAAAAGGTTCTGGAAGGCGTTGATCCGTCGCAGCAATTAATCAAGATTGTACATGATGAACTTGTTAATCTGCTCGGAACTGAACTAAAACCGCTTGACTTTTCGGGAAATCCAAATTTAATTATGATGCTGGGGCTTCAAGGGTCGGGGAAAACCACATCTTCCGCAAAACTTGCGGTTAAGCTGAAAAAAGAAGGAAGAAAACCGCTTCTTGTGGCTTGTGACGTATACAGACCGGCTGCAATTTCACAACTGCAAACATTAGGTCAAGAAATTGATAATGAAGTTTTTACAATTCCGGATTGCAAAGATGTTCAGCATATTGTACGCAGTGCAATTGATTATGCAAACCAGAACGGGTTTAATACACTTATTTTAGATACTGCAGGTCGATTACAAATCGATACTGATATGATGGCAGAACTTCTTTTAATAGACAGAATTTTCCACCCTGCCGAAAAACTTCTTGTAATTGATGCGATGACAGGTCAGGAAGCCGTTAATGTTGCAGAAAACTTTGATGCACAATTAGGGCTTACAGGTCTTGTATTAACAAAACTCGACGGTGACAGCCGCGGGGGTTCTGCATTAAGCGTTGTATACTGTACAGGCAAACCTATTAAATTGACGGGTACAGGCGAAAAACTTAACGCTTTAGAAGATTTTTACCCTGAACGAATGGCAACACGTATCTTAGGAATGGGTGATATCGTATCACTTGTGGAACGTGCTCAAGAAGTTTTTGATGAAAAACAAGCTCGTGAACTTGAAGAAAAAATGAGTAAGAACAATTTTTCTTACAATGATTTTTTAAAAATGCAGAAACAAATGCAAGCTTTCGGATCTATGGGTAATTTACTGGGCATGCTGGGACTTAACATAGGCAAAGATGACAGAGACAAAATTTCTCATGAAGGCGAAAAGCAATTCAAGAAAATGGAAGTATTCATATCAAGCATGACGCCTGAAGAACGTTCAAATCCCGATTTAATAAATACAAGCCGCAAAAAACGTATTGCAAAAGGCTGCGGAATGGATTTGGCGGAAATTAATACATACATAAAACAGTTTGAGCAAATGCGCATGATGATGAAGGGTATGTCAGATATGAAAAACATGTTCGGTAAAATGGGCGGGATGCCAAATCCTAATGCGCTTGGCGGTAAAATGGGCAAACATGCAATTAACAAAGCAATGAAAATGATGCGCCGTTTTAAATAAAACGTAACGTTTTAAGTTTCAAAGAGGGTTGGTATATGAAAAAATTTATATGTTACATGTTATTTTTACTAATGGGCATTAATTGTGTTTCTGCAGACAATTTTGACGTAAATAAATTTGTTGATGAATATGGTCAGGAAGTTCAAAGCATTATAAAAAGCAATTTGAATTATAAAGGGACTGAAAATGCAACTTCTTCAGTCAGCTATACAATTCATCCGGATGGAAGTGTTACTGACATAAAAATTGAGCAGAAAAGCGGGACAGGGCTTGACAAAGCCGTAGTTGAAGCTGTTGAAAAATCAGCTCCGTTCAAACCTTTCCCCAAAGAAGCAAACCTTGCAAATATTGTAATGACAAGCGGATTTCAGCACAAAGTAGAAAAATTCCGATCTGCAAGAATGTCAATTATGCCGGTTGAGCCTCCCGCGGAAATTCAAGAAGCTTATAAAAAATATATTGACAGAGTCAGCAAATATATGTTTGACAGAATTCCGACAATTTACAGCTATATTCCTCAAGAACCTGTTATTAAATGCACAATTCTTAAAGACGGCACAATAAAAAATGTTGAAGTTACAAAATCATCAGGGATTGAAGAATATGACAAAAAAATCATAGAAACATATGCAGGAATGAAAGTTTCACCATTTCCTGAAGAATTAAAAATGTATGAAGAATTACCTTATACTGCAACAGTATTAAGACAATTTAGAAAAAGCCCGACATTAGGAGCTCCGGGGGGATATATGTTCAGGTAAATGTATAACCTTTATTCTTTGTTATTTTTTACATTTATCAGATTAAGGTATTCCAGGCGGCTTCTGATATCTGTAATACACTCATAATTTGTTTCATAAAGGTTATCAATAGTTTGCTTAATGACATCGAGGCTTCCCAAAATTTCTTTCTCCAGTGTTTTGTTATCCATAATATTCCTTTAACTTTACAAATAAATCATATTTATTATATAATAAACCAATTTTATTTGACTGTCAAATAATTTAATCTAGTTACATGGATTTTGAACAGTTTAGAAAGCGTATAGGTTTAAAGATTAAATATTATAGAAATCTTAGAGATTATACTCAGGCGCATCTTGGTGAAATGGTCAAATGTGATGAAACCTATATAAGTCAAATCGAAAACGGACATAAAAATATAAGTTTAAAAATGGTGCACAAAATAGCAGAGGCTTTGAATGTAAACACTGCAAAACTTTTTGATGTTGAAGATTAATAATATTAAAACTTTTTCAGTTTAGCGTAAGCCGCATCCATTGCTTTTATACCCTGACGCCCGAAGTCAATCGTATACATCATGCTGTCGCCGATTTGCGTAACCTCTTTTATATGACCGATGCCGAGCTTGTCATGGAAAACTCTTTCTCCTTCATTAAATACGTATTCAATCGGAGCTGTTGTTTCCATTTTCTTCTGGCGCTCGGCTTCTGCTTCCTGCTGCATGCGTTCTTTTTGCTTCTTTTCTTCAAGCATACGCTTTATGGCATTATCTTTGAAAAATTCTTTAACTTTTTCTTCATCACGCTGTTTATTCTCTTTTGATTTAACAAGAATTGTACGACTTGGAGTTCTTTGAGGTTTATTATAATATGAAGAATTTTGTTTTTGTCTGTCACTTTGAGAATTGCCCGTTGCAAGTCCTTTTGTCGGAGCAACAAAGCCTTTACCAAACCCTGATGATGGTTTTACATATCCATAGCTATCTGATTGAGCAGCAGAATATGAAAAATCAGATTTTCCGGTACGAGCTTTAGATACGGCATTCTGGAATGTGGATGTACCGCTGGTTGAACCTTCAAATCCGATAGAATTCAGCAATTGACGGGGAATTTCATCAATAAATCTTGAAGGATTGTAATATTTGTATTCACCCCACATTTGACGTCGTTTTGCGGATGACAAATACAATTTTTCTTCTGCACGCGTAACACCAACATACATCAGACGTCGTTCTTCTTCCATTTCAGAAGGAACATTAAACGTTCTTTGGTGGGGGAATACACCCTCGTCGCAGCCTGCAAGGAATACTACAGGGAATTCAAGACCTTTTGCAGAGTGCAGTGTCATTAAAGTAACGTTATTTGTAATATCATCCATTCCGTCAAGATCTGATACTAAAGCAACTTGCTGCAAAAATTCACCAAGCGCGTTATCAGGTTCTTCCGCAACAAATTCACCCGCAACGTTTACAAGTTCCTGTAAGTTTTCAATATCGGCTTCGCTTTCGGGAGTATTCTGCGCCTGTAATTCTGCCAGATAACCTGTTTTTTCTATGACAAGGGTTACAAATTCCTGCAAAGAATATGAAGTTACGGCATCTTTGAATTTCAAAATAAGCTGTGAAAAATCTCTTAATTTTGCTCTTGTTCTCGGCGGAATTTCAATTGCTTCTTCAATTCTCTGACATGCTTGAAATAAGCTTATGTCCTCTTTATCAGCAAAATCAGATAAATTTTTGATTGTTGTATCGCCGATTGAGCGCTTTGGTACATTGACAATTCTTCTGAAACTTTGAGAATCATCAGGATTGTAGATTAATTTAAGATACGCGATAATATCTTTAATTTCTTTGCGGTCGTAGAATTTCAAACCGCCGTAAATTCTGTAGGGAATACCCGCTGCCATACAGGCTTCTTCAAGAGCACGGGACTGTGAATTTGTACGGTAAAGAATTGCAAAACGGTTATAATCGCCTCCGCTGTCCTGCTTTATACGGCTTGCAATAAAGTTGGCTTCGTCAGCTTCATCCTGAGCTTCAAAATAATCAATAAGTTCACCGTCGCCTTTATTCGAATACAGAACTTTATCAACACGCTCGGTATTATTTTCGATAATCGCGTTTGCAACGTTCAAAATATTTGCGGTTGAACGGTAGTTTTGCTCAAGCTTAATTAATTTTGTCTTTTTAAAGTCTTTTTGAAAATTCAAAATAATAGTGTAATCGGCACCGCGCCAGCTGTAAATTGATTGGTCAACATCACCTACAACGCAAAGCGAACGTTCTTCGGGGATTTCAGCTTCGTTGTTGGTGTATAACATATTAATAAGCTTGTATTGAGCCATGTTTGTATCTTGAAACTCGTCAACGAGAATATGTTGAAATCTGTCATAATACAATTGACGAACTTCTTTGCACTGTTCAAGAAGTTTTACGGTCAACAGCAGCATATCATCAAAATCAATTGCATTATTGTTATTTAAAGCATTTTCATATTCTTCGTATATCGCCGCAATCTTCTGTGATTTAAAATCTCTTGCAAAAGTCGCAAACGTATATGCATCCTGCATTTTGTTTTTTGCATTAGATATAATTGTTTTCACAAGTTTAGGGGCATAAACTTTATCATCAAGATTTAATTTTTTAACAGCCTGTTTAATCACAGCGTTACTGTCAGTTTCATCATAAATAGAGAAATTTTTATCGAGCTTTTTACCTGATTGAAAACTGTAATTTTCAATATTTTCTCTTAAAATTCTTCCGCAGATTCCGTGGAAAGTTCCGACCCACATGTATTTAACAACATCCTGTCCCAAAATATTTCCGAGACGCTCTTTCATCTCCTTAGCGGCTTTGTTGGTAAATGTTACGGCAAGAATATTTCTCGGTTTTACGCCGTTCTGTATTAAATATGCAATTCTTGAGGTAAGTAATTTTGTTTTGCCGCTCCCTGCACCCGCTAAAACAAGCAAAGGTCCCTGAACGGTCTGAACTGCTTCTCTCTGTTCTTTGTTAAGATTATCCAGTATATTTTCCATATCCCTATTCCCAAAATCAAATTTTTGTGATATAATCAGCATAAACTAAAAACGTAAAGATTGCAATTAGAAAGTAGGAAAAATGGTGAAAACTGACATGATGAATATATTTATGGGTTCTGAAGATGATGCAAAAGAAAATTCAATTATGGTGCCGATTGATGATATGGACACCGTGGCGTCAGATTCACCTGATACCGTTGACGAACTTGCAATGGAATTAGCTACTATTCAGCAATCTGCAAAAAGAATTGCAATTATCGGAAGCCGCAATCTTCCGATTACTCATCAGCAGATGATTGAAACACTTGCAACGGCTCTTGTAATGCAGGGAAATACAATTATTACATCGGGCGGTTCTTCGGGAACAAACGCGGCAGCTATCCGCGGTGCTATGAAAGCTAATCCCGATAAATTAAAAGTTATTTTACCGCAGACTATCGGCCAGCAGCCATCAGACGTCCAAAATCAGCTTATCGGTGTTCCCAATATTGTTGAGCATCCTGACAGAGCAATGATGACTTTAGCAGATGCATCACGTGTTTGCAATAGAGAAATTATCGATGACTGCAACCAGTTGATTTGTTTCTTATCACATACAAGTAAAACTTTACATAATGCCGTTCAATATGCTGAAGAGGGTCATAAAGTTATTACTGTATTCTATCTGGATTAAAAACTTATTATTATGTCTGAAAATTTAAAAAAACTTACGGGCAAAAATAAAAATGACTATGAAACCGCCTCACGGGATTTAGTCAATAATGCCGATACAAAACTGTTCAAAGAACTTGTTGACAGTGACAGTTTTTTGTTTGACTTCGTTAAAAATAACGTTGCGCAGAGGATTGCAAACGAGATTAACGAAACTAACTACAAAAACTTAATTGAATTTTTAAAATACTACTCTCCATACTATGAAGATGTAATTGTTTCTTCACTCGTAAAATACGCTGATGAAGATTTGACAGACTTAATGCTGGAGAGGTTCGAAAACGGAACAGTTGAAGAAAAAATTTATGCAGCAAAATATTTTGCGAAAATTCAGGATCCGCTTGTGCATGAATTTTTAAAAGCGAACGCATACTCGGACAATGAATATCTCGCGCAAAATTGCGCATCAGCTCTTGCACAATGGAATGATGAAGAAGCTTATCACATTGCTGTCACAAAATTAAACAATGGTGATGACTTTGACAAACTTGCAGCCGTAAAATTTCTGGTCGCATACGGAAATAAAAATGCTGTCCCTGCAATTTTCGACACTATGAAAAATTCCACAATGCCCGAAAATATTGCCGGTGAAATTCCGTATCTTGAAAACCTGTTTGATTTGCTCGACAAATACTATGAAAATACGCTTCTCGCCATAAACTATATTATAAACGGGCTCGGAGAAATTTTACCTCTTTCCTGTGTATTTGACTTTGAGCTGTTTGAAGTATTTGAACGGCTTGTTAATAACCATAACGACAGCAAAGCGGCTATTGTAATCCTTAATGCGCAGGAAAAATTTGATATTCTGACGGAAAACGATGAATACACTTTTGACGAAAGCAAAGAAACAAAAAACGAAATTCAGGATATTAAAAGGCTTTTGAAAAATGCCGATAAAAAAGAACTTGAAAAATATATTAATGACGAGTTGAAAGAGGACAGTCCTCTAGTATTTACGGCATTGGATTTTGCGACGGACGTGCTTGCAATCCGCGAACTTTTGAAATCAAATAACCAGACATTAATTTTGAAAACAGCCGAAGTATTAAAAAATCTCGGGAATTTTGACGAAACCGCACGAACCGTTGCATTACTGAAAGTTACGGATATAAACATAAAAGCAATAATCCGTGCTTTATAAAATTTTTCATGCTAATATTCACATATGGAATTCATGGAAAAAACTATTAATTCAGAGCTTATTTTTAACGGCAGAGTTGTTAAGCTTTACAAAGACAGCGTAGAGCTTTCAACAGGTCAGAAAACTTTCAGGGAAGTTGTAAAGCATTCAGGCGGAGTTGTTATTTTAGCTTTTAAGGGAGACAAAATTCTTCTTGTAAAACAGTTCAGGTATCCCATGAAAGAAGTTATGCTTGAACTTCCCGCAGGAAAACTTGAGCAGGGTGAAGATCCGTTTGAAGCCGCTAAACGTGAACTGGAAGAAGAGACGGGATACTGCGCAAATAAATGGACTGATTTAGGTTATGTTTACACATCACCCGGTTACAGCGATGAAAAACTTTATCTTTACAAAGCGGAAGATTTGGAATTCACTCACTGCCACCCTGACGAAGGTGAAATTATTCAGGCATTTGAGTACAAATATGATGATGTGTTAAAGATGATTGATAACGGGCAAATTAATGACGCAAAGACGCTTTGTGCATTGCTCAGGGGGAAAAGATAATGATTAAAATGGTTGCGACAGACATTGACGGGACAATTCTGAAATGGGATTTCGGCTTTACTCCCGAGGTTAAAGACTGTATCAGAAAACTTACCGAACGCGGGGTTAAAGTAGTTCTGGTAACAGGCAGAATGCATAAGGCCGCAACATTTCTAGCAGATGAACTTGGTCTGGATACGCCAATTGTTTCATATCAGGGCGGAATGATTAAGGATAATTGCGATAACGGAAAAGTTCATTACAGAAAAGATTTAGACCCCGAACATGCAAAAGAAATTATAAAATGGGCGAAAGAAAATAATATTCATATTAATCTATATATGGATGACGTTTTGTATGTGGAAAAAGATGATGAAACAATCAGAAAATACACTGATGCAAGATATATAGAATACACTGTGTGCCCGTTTGAAAGCTTGGAAATCAAAAACGTAAATAAAATTCTTGCAATTAAATACGGCGATGCGGATACTGTTACCGAATGGGTTAACTATCTTGAAAAAAATTACCCCGAACTGTACATAGTTAAATCAACTCCTTATTTTTGCGAAATTTCTAACAAAGACGCAAGAAAATCTTGTGCCGTAGAATATTTGTGCAAAGAATGGGGAATTAAAAAAGACGAAGTTCTTACAATAGGCGACCAGAATAACGACATCGAACTTTTGAAAGCAGGCGGAATAAAAGTTGCAATGGGAAACGGCACAGCCGAATTAAAAGAATGTGCCGATTTCATAACAGATACCGTTGAAAATAACGGTTTTGTAAAAGCTATCAATATGTATATGAGGTAAACAATGTATAGAATAGGTTTAGGCTACGATATCCACAAACTCACCGAAGGAAGAGATTTAATTATCGGCGGGGTTAAAATTACGCATGAAAAAGGACTTTTGGGGCATTCGGATGCAGACGTCCTTATTCACGCAATAATTGATGCAATGTTGGGTGCGCTTGCACTTTCCGATATAGGAACTCTTTTCCCCGATACTGATGAACTGTACAAAGACGCTGACAGTACTGTTTTGTTGAAAGATGTTTACAAGCTTATAAAAGCAAAAAAATACGCAATAGAAAACATTGACAGTAACATTATTGCCCAGCAGCCGAAAATGATGCCTTATATTCCAAAAATGAAAGAGGTTTTATGCCAAATCCTCTCGATTGAACCAGAACGAATTTCAATAAAGGCTAAAACAAATGAAAAAATGGACGCGGTAGGACAGGAACTTGCAATAGAAGCTCACGCCGCTGTTCTTTTGAAAAAAGTATAGTTAATAAGGATGCCTCCCCCTAAGCTTGCTCATTCATCTATTAAAGTAAAATCGTCACCCATTTTTTCTTCTAACATTTTAACAATATCAGAACATCTTATACCAATAGCTTCTGAAATCTTCCAAAGATTTACAAACTGACATTTTTGCTTGCCTCTTTCTATTTTGCTTAATGTACCTTTAGGAATATCATACTCATAAGCTAATTTTTCAAGAGTTAACTCTGACCTATTTTTGCGTAATTCTTTTAAAATTTCACCTAATTTTAGCGATAATTGTAAAAGTTTTTCATTTTGTTGCTGCATATTTTTATCATCACTGATATGATTTAATTATAAGCTTCGTAAACGAAAATAAATTACATTATATATTCTTAAAGGTACTATAAAAAAACTAGTTCATTTATCAATTAAAGTGTTAGTATTTTTAAATAATTATATATAATAGTAAACTTTTCCGGATTTTGTTTAATTAGCTCAATGCGCTTATTAAAATCCTCGTTTACAACTTCCGGGTCATAAAGAGCATTAACATATAATAATTCATAAGGCACTTTTAATGCTTGTGCGATTTTAGCTAAATTTTCAGGCTTTGGATATGTTAAACCACGTTCAATATCACTCAATGCAGAAGTATTCATGTTAATAACTTCACTTAAATCATCTTGAGTAAGTCCGCGTAATTCCCTAATTCTTTTTATATTAGACCCTACAATGGTTTTGATGTAACTGTATTACGACTCATTTTATTATATTAAAGTTTATTATTATTTTTTAAAATAGTATATTAGACGATAACTTACTGTATCATACTTTGTTTTATGATATGCTTTTAATTATCAAATAGTTCTTTGATATTATTATGTAAAGCCTTAGCTATATCAAACAAAGTATCAACAGGTGCGTTTACTTCTGCACGCTAAATATTATTTCCTGACGGCTTTTATGTTAAAATCCGGTTATGGATATAAAACTACAAATTCTTGAAAAAGCAGAAAATGATTACAAAGAATTTTTTTCCTCACTTATTCCAAACATTAATAACGTTCTCGGGGTAAGACTGCCTGTTCTGCGAAAAATCGCAAAAGAAATTCATAAAAGCGGAGAATGGGAAGATTTTATAAAACAGACTGACTGCCAATATATGGAAGGAATTATGCTTCAGGGAATGGTTATCGGACTTATTAAAAAAAGCCCCGAAGAAATTCTTGAACTTGTAAAGGATTTTGTCCCCAAAATTAATAACTGGGCAGTCTGTGACACCTTCTGTGTCGGTCTGAAATTTACAAATAACAATAAAGAACTTGTATGGAATTTTATTCAACCTTATTTTACATCAAAAGAAGAATACGATATCCGCTTCGGTTACGTCATGCTTCTTTCATACTTTATAGATAATGATTACATTGACAGGGTTTTAGACTTAATCGACAATTTCAGAGATGAAAGGTATTATTCAAGAATGGCTGTTGCCTGGGCGCTTTCAATATGCTATGTAAAACAGCCCGAAAAAACTCTGGAATACTTAAAAACATCAAAACTTGACAATTGGACGTTTAACAAAAGTATCCAAAAAATCTGCGAGTCGTTAAGGGTTGATAAAAGCACCAAAAATATGCTAAAATGTTTGAAACGAAAATGAATATTATAACAGAAAAAAAATTGGCAGCGGGTCTTTCAATAACTTCCAACGCCGTAATAATCATTTTAAAATTTGTTGCAGGTGTAATCTCTGGTTCTATAAGTATCATTTCTGAAGCCATACACTCGCTGAGCGATTTTCTTGCATCTGTGCTTACTTTTTTTGCCGTAATGAAATCTTCCGAACCGGCTGACGAAACACACCCTTTCGGACACGGAAAATATGAGGACATGTCAGGATTTATCGAAGGCGGATTGATAATTTTTGCAGCCTTTTATATTATTTACGAAGCCTGTAAGAAATTGTTTTTGCATCATACATTTGAAGTTGACACAACTCTCGGTATCGGTGTAATGCTTTTCGCAGTTATCGCAAACTTTTTCGTAAGCAGATATCTTTTTAAAGTTGCAAAAAAATCAAACTCCATATCTCTCTTTGCAGACGGTGAACACTTAAGAACAGATATATATTCATCACTCGGCGTAATGGCAGGGTTAATTTTAATCAAAATAACAGGAATTGAGATATTAGACCCGATAATCGCAATACTGGTCGCATTATTTATTTTAAAAGCAGGTTTTTCTATTTCAAAAGAAACCTTAAATAATTTACTTGACGGGTCTTTACCCTCCGAAGAATTAAAATTAATAGAAGAAATAATCAGTTCATATGATAATGAATGCGTTAAGGGTTACAAAAATCTTAAAGCCCGCCGCTGCGGTCCGTCAAAAGACATTGAAATAACAATGCTTTTCCCTGATGATATGACTATCAATGAATGCCATAAAATCTGTGATAAAATAGAAAATTTAATTGAAGAAAAGCTCGGACACGTAACAATTATGATACATGCCGAGCCTGAAAATTGTAATAAACAACATTTAAGCTGCTGAACGCAAGTTCTGTATTATTGTAAAAATTTCGTGTGCAAGTTCTTTATCCGGATTTTTGTCGGGATGAAATTTAAGTATTAAAGATCGAAATTCACCTTTAGGCATTTTTGCAATTGTTTCTATAGGCACGCCGATAATTTGATCGAGTTGTGCTTTTTCAGCAGTTGTAAGATTTGAAATCTTACTGCTGCTGCCTAATTTTGAGGCTATATTTTTAACAAAATTTAAGTTTACATTACCAGCAGCAGATGCTGTTTCAGATGCTGCACCGGTTACTTTTGCCCCGTTTTCTCCGGCTCTTGCCCCTGCAGAACCTGCATTAGAAGTTTTAGAAGATGCAGTTCTTACAACAAGACCTGAATTTCCGGCAGGAGCCTTAGGAATAGGCGCCGGAGTTCCGCCTGTTGTTTTAGAGGCTGTTTTAGATATTGTTTTTCCGGCTAATCCGCCTGCGCCTTTTACTATACCGGCAGTTACGGCTGTAATTGTTCCTTCAACCATAGCTTGTTTTGCAATATTATCCAGATTTTCTCCATTTATATCTCCGTCAATATTGTTTGTAGCAAGGTCTGTAACTTCAACAGCCGCTCTTGCTGCCATAGTTGAAGTACCTGCGGCAGCGACCGTTACCGCCAGAGACGCTCCGCCCGTAGCTGCAGCAGCCGCTGCGGAAGCTGCGACCACTACTGTTGTTTTGACAGCAGAAGCACCTTGCTGCTGAGATTTATTGTAATCCATTACACGCTTGTGGATATCATTTTTTGTTCCGTAAGCTTTTTTGTAATTTTCATCTGTAGGATTTGCTTCGTACTCTGCTATTTTTGCGGGATTATAGTCTACTCCGTAAATTTCTTTAAATTTAGAACTAAATTCTGCTGCCCCTTTAGATTGAGCCGTTTGTAATTCTTTTATCTGATTTTCATAAGTCTTTAAATCTTCTTCAACCTTAACCGCTCTGTTATCGGAATTCCATAAAACACTCACGGCGTCGGCTGTTTTACCTGCCCAGCCATCTCGGTCAAGCTGTTGTTGAAAAGCAGCTCTTGCATTTTTAACTGTTTCTTTTTGCGAGTTAACAGCAGTGTACTCCGTTTCACGCTGTTCATAGTATTCTTTTTTAATCGGGGTACCGTCTGCCGCAAAATACCATGTTTCTCCGTTCTCTGCAGTATAAGAGTATCTGCCCGAAGCGTTTTCAGACATTTTTCGTTTATCGGGTGATGCTTCTACTGCCTCGTAATAACTCTGTTTTAATTCCGTACCGTCAGCGGCATAATATTTCGTCCCGCCATTCTGAGTAATGGTATATCTGCCTGTTTCACTTGTTGTCTTAAATCCCCAGTGGGATTGATCAACCGCCGCCTCAATATCTGACATTTTAACTTCTGTACCGTCTTTCAATGTTATATTATCAGGCAAAGTAATTTCCTCAGGCATATTTGCTGCTTTAGGATTAACATTATTTTGTGCTTTTAACAACCTTACGATTTCCATTGTCTGCTTATGGTCTTTAATACCATATTTTGCCTGAACAATGCCGTACCATGTGTCTTTATAATTAACTTTATATTGATGATTAATATTCTCAGGTTTTTCTGCATGTTCGGGTTGTTCCTGTTCTTGTACCTCATCAGCAGTGACAGTTACATGTTCCTCAACAGGATTTTCAACCTGCTCCTGTGCAGATGGTATTTCTTCTGCCTGAACAGGAGCAGTAGCCGGTTTTTCATCAGGCAGATTGTTTGCAGCCACCTGCTGGGAATACATGTCATTCAATGCCGCATAAAAATTATTTACGTCAGATTTTTTTGTACCGAATTGCTTTATGCCTTTCACTTCTCTTTTTGATAATATACCGTCATCACCCGCACGGTTTAACAAAAATGCCTTTAATGCTTTGACTTCTTTTTCATCAAGTTTGCCATCATTATTAAAGTCAAATTTTTCAAAAATAGATTTATTTACATCATTCTTAGCAATACCTTTACCGTTAAATATGCCTAAATTAATTTGACTGCCTTTTTTCCCGAGTTTTAATAAATCGCCGCCGCTGCCTTCAATAGTACTCATAAATTACTCCTTTCTAATAGTACAAGCTACGGCAAAACCTGAAAAAACTTGATACAAGGGCATCGCATCCTATCCTATCCTATCCTATGAGGGATTATAAGCGGGTTTCAGGCAATTTAAAATTTATCTTTACATTATGTAACATGTGAAGGCAGACTTCTTGATTACAAATTGTAAACATACACTTTTCAACAAAATGTTTTTTGGTTATGCTGGGCGTGTGTGTATGAAAAGGAGATTTATATCATGCCAAAATTCAATTTAATGTCGTACATTATGCCTCCTGAAGATAAGATGTTTTTTACATACTTTCAGGAAAGTGCGGAAATTTGCCTTAAAACAGCCAAACTTTATGACGAAATTATGCATAACCATTTAAACGATGAATATAAGGAGAAAGCTCTTAAATATAAAAGGAAAGGTAAACTTTCGTATAAAGCCTGTTTAAAACAGCTGAACAAAAGTTTCATAACCCCTATTGAGAGGGAAGATATTCAAACCATAGCGGTTCAGCTTAACAAAATAACAAAAAAAATCGTAAAGGCCTGTTTGAATTTGGAAGTGTACAGATTAGACAACTACACGGACGAAATGAAAGAACAGGCTTTAACTTTGGTTCAGGCAACGGAAAAACTCGGCGAAATTATAAAACAATTTAAAAAAGTTTCCGACGTTGAGGAAATTACCGAACTTAATATCGAGATGAAAGAGATTGAATCTCACGGAGATGAAATTCACCGCCGCGCCATGGGTAATTTGTTTTCAGGACAGTATGAAGCTCTTGATGTTATTAAATTAAGAGATATGTATAAAGAAATTGAAAATGCTTTTGATGCTTGTTTCTTCGTATCGGATACAATTCTGAATGTAGTATTGAAACAAAGTTAGGCAAGGGAAAAAATGAGTATAACGATTTTACTTTTAATAGCTGTAGTACTTGTAGCTCTGGCATTTGAATTCATAAACGGTTTTCATGATTGTGCAAACGCAATTGCAACGGTTGTATCGACAAAAGTTCTTTCACCAAAGCAGGCTGTACTTTTCGGAGCGAGTTTGGAGTTTGTGGGAGCCTTAACCGGAACACACGTTGCAAAAACAATCGGTTCGGGGATTGTAAACGCTGATATGATTACACTTACGGTAATATTCTGCGCGCTTCTTGCGGCTGTCATCTGGAATTTATTTACGTGGTGGCTCGGGCTTCCGTCAAGTTCTTCACATGCACTTATAGGCGGTCTTTTAGGAGCGTCAATTGTTAAAGCGGGTATAGATGTTATTCATTTTCATACACTTTTAGACAAAGTAATCGTTCCGATGTTTACATCACCGGTTCTTGGATTTTGCGTCGGCTTTACATTAATGCTTTTAATAGCTTGGGTAATCATTATCTTGAGAGAAAGCCCGCAGACAGTTAACAAGCAGTTCAGAAAATTACAGCTAATCTCATCGGGTTTAATGGCATTGAGCCACGGCTCAAACGATGCTCAAAAAACAATGGGGATAATTACTCTTGCGCTTCTGGCAGGCGGAGTTCTGCATAAAAGTCCGACAGGAGATTTTGAAATTCCAATATACGTAATAATCGCATGCGCGCTTACTATGGCGGCAGGTACGATGAACGGCGGATGGAAAATAATTAAAACAATGGGGCATAAAATAATTAAGCTTAAACCAATCCACGGTTTTGCGGCAGAAACATCGGCGGCAGGCTTAATCTTAACTGCTTCGCATTTCGGTATACCTCTGAGCACAACGCATGTAATTTCAACGGCAATTATGGGGGTTGGTTCAACTTTCCATGCACATGCGGTTAAGTGGCGCGTTGTCGGAAATATCGTTATAGCATGGGTTCTTACAATTCCTGCATGTATGATTATTTCCTCAATAATTTATTACCTGATTTATAAATTTATATAGCCCTTTATACTAATGAAGATTTGGCATCTGTGTGATTTCATTATAAAAAAGGGAGGAATAATTTATGTCCGAAAATAATAATGAAGAAATTTTTGAGGCGGAAGTCTGCGAAATATGTGAAATAGAAAAACCCAAAAAAATTTTAATGGTTGTAACACAGGCAGACCATTTTGACGAAAAACACAAAACAGGTTTGTGGTTTGAAGAATTTGCAGTACCTTATCTTGCCTTTATCGAACAGGGTTATACAGTAATCGTTGCGACACCCGCGGGCGGAGCCGCCCCGCTTGATCCTGACAGTGAAAATCTTTTAGACGATATCAGGTGGAATAAAGCAAAAGAGGCACTAGGCGATACGGAACAGCTAAACACGGTTGATTTTACATCCTGTGATGCAATTGTATTGCCGGGCGGTCACGGTCCGATGTTTGATCTTTACAAAAACGAAACTTTAGGGGAAATTATTAATGACTTTTCCGAAAGAAAAAAACTTATCGCTGCAGTTTGCCACGGTCCTGCAGGACTTCTTGCCGCAAAAAAAGACGGAATACCTTTTGTAAACGGCAGAAAACTCACCTGCTTTACAAATGAAGAAGAATATTATTATAAAAAAGAAAATCTTACTCCTTTCTTTTTGGAAGATGCACTTAAAGATGCGGGCGCCGAATTTGTAGAAGGCGGCATCGGAGAAGTTAACATCGTAGAGGACGGAAACCTTATAACAGGTCAAAACTTCCAATCAAGTAAAGCATTTGCACATGCAATAATAAATTATTTAGACCGCTGATTGCGGTCTAAATTTTTGACTTTATTATGATAATCTGCTAGTATTAATTTGTTATTTAATTACCAAAAGATACTAAAGGAGAATTTATGGAATTAAATGAGCTTCCAAAGTGTCCTGTCGAAACAACACTAAAACTTATCGGAGAAAAATGGAAGGTGCTGATTATAAGGGATTTACTTAACGGAACAAAACGTTTCGGGGAATTAAAGAAAGCCTGCAGCGGAATATCTCAAAAAGTTTTAACGACAAATCTCCGCTCTATGGAAGATGACGGACTTGTAAAAAGAGAAGTGTTTGCACAAATTCCGCCTCGTGTCGAATACACACTCACAGACGTCGGCTACAGCCTTGCACCTGTATTAAATGCAATGGCAAGCTGGGGGACGGATTACAAAACTTTTTTGAAACTTCTTGCAAAAAGAGGTTAATATATTGTTGTAATATGCCGTGTCGGGTAATATTTTACGAATTTTAATTATGTATAATACTTTACATAAAAAAGTAATCATGTATTATATATGTAGGAGAATTAATTATGAAATTATTGACTGCAATTCAAAAGGTCCTTCCTGTAGAGAAAGACAGCTCTCATTTGCAGCTTCTTTACTCAAATATGCATCCTGAAACAAGAGAAGAAGTGGTTTATCGCAAAAACGGAAAGTCTGTTGATAAAATTATTGAATTTGATGTTACTACCGGTTCAAAAGTAAAAACAACACATTATGATTATTTCAACGATAAAAAAATACGCTCTGTTGACGAATACGACCGCAAAACAGGTAAGAAGCTAAGAACAATTAATTATGTTCTGTATAAATCAGTTGATGAATATGACCCTGAAACAGGTAAAAAACTCCGTACAATAAACTTTAATGTTAAAGACGAAACAAAAATTTCCTCGATACAGGAATACGATTCGGAAACAGGAAAAATTATAACAATTTCAATATACAAACGCGACGGAAAAACAGTGAGTATAATAAAAAAGATTGACCCTGTAACGGAAAAAGTTACAAGCTGGGTTAACAATAAAAACTATGAATACAAACCCGTTGAACCCGCTAAAGTTATGACACGATGCTATGACAACATCAAAGTTATGGACAAAAAAGACAAAGAAAATATTGCACAGTTAATAGATAATTTGTATTCAAATAAAGTTAAATTTGAAAACATTTAAAAAAAAAAGGAAAATTATGATTTATAACGAGAGCAAAACTTTAAACAACGGAGTTGAAATCCCTGTTCTGGGCTTAGGTGTTTATAACAGCGGAGATGAAACCGCCGAAGCAGTCAAAACTGCCCTTAACCTTGGTTACAGACATATTGATACTGCTAAATTTTATTTTAATGAAGCAGATGTTGCAAAAGGAATTAAACATAGCGGTATTGACCGTAAAGAAATTTTTATAACAACAAAAATTTGGAACGATGATATGCGCGCACATAAACAGCGTGAAGTTATTGAAGAAAGTCTTAAAAATCTTGATACAGATTACATTGATTTGTTTTTAATTCACTGGCCTGTAAAAGATGTCTTTGTCGAAACATGGAAAATTATGGAAGAATACTATAAAAAAGGAGTATTCAGAGCAATAGGCGTCAGCAACTTTCACCCGCAGCACATGAAAGAACTTTTGAATTCGGCAGAAATTATCCCAGCAGTAAACCAGATTGAAGTTCATCCTTACCTTACACAGGAAGAACTTGTTAAATATAATCAGGATAAAGGTATTGCAGTTGAATGCTGGAGCCCTGTCGCAAGAGGAAAAGTTTTTAAAGATGAATTTTTACAATCACTTGCCGATAAATACTCCAAATCTGTTTCTCAAATTGTTCTGAGATGGGAAGTTCAAAGAGACTTGATAGTTCTCCCGAAATCCGTTCATGAAGAAAGACTTAAAGAAAATGCGGGAATATTTGATTTTAAGCTTACCGATGACGATATGGCGGCAATATCAAATCTTAACAGAAACGAACGTGTAAATGAGGAGTCAAATCCCGATACATTTACTTTTTAGTCCTTAAACTTGACAAAACCATCGAAATAGTAAATAATTAAAAAGATAAAAAGGAGGCTTTAGCCTCTGGCAAAGACAAAAAATGTTTGGCGCAATTGCCAAAGAGGATAAAAAAGGAGGCTGAAATGATGAATTTAAAAGCGTTAAGAATTGCCCCCCCCCCGCAAAACTAACTTATAGCAACGGGTTAAAGGGGTTTACACTTGCAGAAGTTTTAATTACTTTGGGGATTATTGGTGTGGTTGCTGCAATGACCATGCCTGTATTGATTGCAAATAAGCAGAGAAAAGAATTGCAGACAGGATTAAAAGAAGCTTATTCCGTTTTGCAGCAGGCTTTGACACGTGCAAGTTATGAGCAGGGTGAAACAGTTACTTCACAAAATGCAGCGAACAGGAAGTTAAAATCTATAATCATGCCTTATTTCGATTCTCCGGTTGACTGCAGCTGGGGCGGAGTCCATGGTACAAATGCAAGTACTGTAATTTGTGCGGGAGGAACAACGGAAAACTCGGTGCAAAGTATAGATATTTACAATAATTATTCGAAAAAGTCAGGTAAAATTAAAGCAAATCCGTTAGATGACGGGCAATTTGTAATTAAAAACGGAATGTTGATAATGATTGAAAATATCGAAAATACTTATATATCTGTTGATGTTAACGGTAACGGAAAAAAACCGAATGCATGGGGGCATGATTTATTTACGTTTCAGCTGATGGACGACGGCAAATTACTTCCGATGGGAGCACCCGGAACGGTTTACTATAATCAGGAGTGTTCAAAAACATCAACTTCTCTTACAAACGGCATAGGATGCACTTATAAAGCATTTACGGATCAAAATTACTGGAAAACTCTTCCGTGACTTTACACGGGAGAGCTGCTTTCTTCTTCCATTGCTTCATGGACAAAACGCGCGGGATTGTCAATTATATACTGCAATTCCTCAGGCGCTTTAATATAACCGTAATCAAATCTTTCTGATTTATGGGAAAATGATACCATTCCATAGTCAAGCATTCTGCCCATTGCAGTCTGAGAAACTTCAAGCATATCAAGCTTTTTCAGAGGAATATCAATTTCTTCGGGGTTTAAAACTCCGAGTTTAATATGTGCATACTTTGTTGTAATAATAATTTTATCGGAATTATATCTTAAAACAGGGTAAATAATCGGCAATAAAAGCAGCAAAACTATTACCCAGCTGAAAAAACTGTGTGTGTTTAAAAATACTGTCCAAAAATAAATGAAAAATACAGGAGTTAAAATAACAGGCCAGAAAAGTGCCATCCAGTGTTTTTTCACATCATATAAAACAAATTCTTCCGCGTCATCCGCAGGAAGTTTATATTCTTCTTTGTCCTTGTGTTCTTGAGTTTCTGCATGCCGTACAGGTTCAGAAATTTGTACTTCATTTCTGAGATCAGTGCCGCAGTATCTGCAAAAATTATCGTAATCTTTAATTTGTTTACCGCAATTCGGACAAAACATTATATACTCCTTTGTGAGCCAATTCTATCACAGGATTTGACTTTAGTCAATTAAGGATATATGATTGGTTTAAGATGGAAAAGAGTGAACTTTTAAGATTATACAACTTAGATTTAGATGAACTTTTAAAAATTTCATCAAAATATATTAAAAATGACGTGGAATTTTGTTCACTGATTAACGCACGCAACGGAAAATGCTCTCAAAATTGCAAATACTGCGCGCAAAGTTCCCATTACCGCACTAATATTGAGGCATATCCGCTTGTAGAACTTGAAGAAGTCAGAAAAACAGCACTTGAGGCAAAATCTCATAAAGCATCGAGATTTGCAATCGTTACGTCGGGCAAAACTCCTGATGAGAGCGATTTTGACACAATCCTGAAAATGATTGAGGAAGTTAATAAAATTGAAGGTCTTAAAAGCTGCGCATCAATAGGAATTTTAAACGAGGAACAGGCAAAAAAGCTTGCTCAAACAGGATTAAGAAGATTTCACCACAATATAAATACTTCAAAGTCTTATTATCCCGAAGTTTGCACGACACACAGCTGGGATGACAGGCTTAATACTTGCAAACTTGTAAAAAAATACGGAATGGAGCTATGCTGCGGCATAATTCTCGGAATGGGTGAAACCGTTGAACAGAGAATTGAAATGGCTCTTGAACTTGCGGAAATTCAACCTGATTCAATCCCGATAAATATATTAATGCCAATTCCCGAAACACCTTTTGAAAATTACCTTGATAAAATTGATGAAGAAAATGTTTTAAGAACTCTCGCAATATTCAAAATAGCAAACCCGAATTCAATCCTTCGTTTTTGCGGAGGAAGAATGCGCCTGTCCGATGAAAATCAGCGAAAAGCTTTAAACAGCTGCGTAGAAGGTATTATGGTCGGCAACTATCTGACAACCGTCGGAAAAGCACCCGAAGATGACATTAAAACAGTTACGGAACTCGGAAAAACAATAAAAGTGTAACAAGTTTTAATATTCTCTAAAGTTTTTTAACCATTCTGACGTAAATATATTTCGTAAGAAAGGTTAAGTTGCATGAGTGATGACAAAAAATTACAGGGTATAAGCCCTTTACGCCCAAATTCCGTAAAATTACCCGACTTTAAATTAGAACTTCCGATTTTTAAACCTGTTTTTAATTTTAAAAAAGAAGCAGAACGCGTAAAAGAAAAAAACATAAGTCAGGAACTTCATGACAGCTGGTCAAATGTTGTTCCGAAACTTTCACAAGAATTTTTTAACGAACTCACTGCAATGTCAAAAAGATTAAACTGCAATCCTGAAGATCTCGCAGCTCTTATGTTCAGAGAATCACGTTTCGATCCGAAAGCTAACGGCGGCAATTACTATGGTTTAATTCAGATGGATGAGGCATCTTTAAACGCTGCAGTACAACATGATTTTAAGACAGAAGGTGAAAACTGCAAACTTGATAAAAACATAACAATGGAAAAATATATTAATCTTCCGCGTGAAGAACAGCTAAAGTACGCAGAAGCATATCTTAAATTCAGAATTGATGAGAAGCATCTCACAGGGAAAAAATTAAGCGGAGGACAGCTCTGGACTTTGATTAAAAGACCTGCAAGCATAAACAATCCGAAATTTGTTAAAAAAATTCAGCAAAAAATTGACAGCATCAAAGAAATACCGCTTAAATATGAAACTCCTTTCAGTATAAGGCGCGTTGATTAATTGTTTAAATAAGCAAGAACTTCATCAACATGCCCGTTCACTTTTACCTTTCTCCATTCGTGAACAATACTGCCGTTTTCATCGAGAATAAATGTTGAGCGTTCAATACCCATATATTTTTTTCCGTACATTGATTTTTCTTTCCAAACACCGAATGCTTCAGACAAAATATGTTCGGTATCTGCAAGAAGTATGAAATTCAAATCCTGTTTTTCTTTAAATTTTTTGTGGCTTTTAATATCATTCGGGCTGACACCGATAACAACCGCAGAAGAAGTAATTCTGTTCATATTATCCCTAAAATCGCATGCTTCCTGTGTACAGCCTGATGTGTTGTCTTTTGGATAAAAATATAAAACTACTTTTTGTCCCTTAAAATCAGCTAAAGTATATTCATTTTCATTACCGTCTTTATCAAGACCCTGTAATTTTAGTTCCAAATAATTCATTGTTACCCTCCTTTGCTAAGTTTTTTCTATCAAATTTATCTGCAAGAAACGTTGATATCAACGGTATTGCAATATAGTAAATTCCGCCGAGAATTAGGGCAGGTTTCACAACCTTGATACCCTCTATATACTTTTCAAGCTTCGGCGAATTTTTGTTTACTTCCGAAAACTTCTTAATAAACTTTTCTGTCGGGTTTTTAAGCAGGGTATTCAAAGCATATCCGCCTGCAATACATAAACCCGTTGAAATACCTGCGTTATACATTAAAGCTTTCTTTCGTTTTTCCTCAATACCCTTGCTCTTTGCCGTCTGATGAATGAAAGCTCCCGTTGCCACTATATCTGTTAAAGAAATTATGTGTTGTTCAAAATTTGTATTATGAAATTTTTCCGCCATTTTTTTAACGGGATTTGTGTCAATTATTTTACCAAAACTCTTTGCCATGCGCTCCGCTGCAGAGTTATATAACCCTGTAAATGCAATCTCTTTTTTCTGTTTTTTATTATCTTTTTTTGAAAACAAACTTGACATGACAGAAGGTATTAAAGCACATGTCATAATTGATTTCGGCACAGCTATAACAAAGCCCAGCCCGAGTTTAAAAAGCTGGGTTGCAAATCCGTAACGTTTAGATTTTGCTAAACTTTTTTCACCCGCTTTTAATGCCTCAATCGTTTCAGATTTAAGATATTTTGAAGGATTTTTATCTATTTTTTTTATTGCCTTTGATACAGGCATAGAAGCACCAAGCATTAACAAATACCCGACAGCACTTGATGCAAGCGATTTTGCACAGGCATATTTTTTATTTTCTTTGTCAGTATCAGGCGTCCCCATAATTACGATAGGACGCGCAATGGTTGAAAGCGCAAGAGACGCTGTTGCAACGAATAAAGAACCGTTATCCGCCGCAAATTCCAATCCCTTTTTCAGTATTTTGCTATTGTAAACAGCTTGTACTTTCATCTCAATTCATTATACAATGCTGATAATGAAAATCACAGAATTTATAAAAAAAGAATTACAGGGTTGGAAAAGCATTGAAATAGCGGGATTATTTATCGCTTTTACAATAATTTTCGTTAATGCCGTAATTTTAAAGGACAGTCCTGCAGCCGTTATAAATGCTGTATGCGGAATTTTGTATACGATTATTGCGGGAAAAGGAAAAGTATCCTGCTATTTTTTCGGACTTTTAGGTTCATCCTGTTATATTTGGCTTTCATTTAAAAACGCTTTATGGGGGAATATGCTGCTTTACCTGTGTTATTACATTCCGATGCAGACACTCGGAATTTTTAAATGGAAACAGCATCTTAAAGAAAAAACAAAAGAAATTATAAAAATAAAACTCAGTAATACTGAACGTTTAAAAATAGCTTTTGCAGGAATTGCAGGGTCTATAATTACAATTGTAATCTTAAATTATTTCAACGATAAAAGTCCTGTTATTGACGGTATAACGACATTTTTATCAATACTCGGGATGTATTTGACGGTAAAACGCGCTATTGAACAATATATTTTGTGGATGATTGCAAACGGACTTTCATTGATAATGTGGCTTAATCTTGTTATGCACGGAACAAAAGCATATTCGACAGTGCTTATGTGGGCGGTTTATCTTATACTTGCCATTTATTTTTACATTGCGTGGAAAATGGAGCTGGATAGCCAAAAATGAAAAAACTTCAAAGAATATGTAAGGCAATGGGGACATTACGTTAATCTTATATCAATAAATGATAAGTTCATAGAGATTATTGATCCGTATAACCAAAATTCATATATAGACAAACTTCAATACCAAGCATCAAAAGATATTAAATTAATAAATAAGAAAGATAATGAGAAATATATTAAAACTGACAAATATTATATTATAAAAACTCCGTTAAATTATCTCAAAAAAAAACGAAACAGCAATTATTAACGGAGTTATTACAATAAAACTTAACTAAAACCTGTAAGGATAATTTTTCGGAATTTTCCATCCGTTATGCTGGATTATAGCAGTACAGTAAAAATTATTTGCATCCTCATTGCAGGCGTAATCTGATCCGGTGTATAAACTTGTTTCATCACCGTCCCAGTGAGCCATATATGGTTCTACACCCCTATCTTTATGGTATTTGAATGTCGGGTTACTTTCGTTAGGCCAAAAAGCAAATACAAATTGTTTCCTGCCCCATACTTTTCTATCAGAACCATTTTGGCAATCTTTCGATTGAGGACAGAAAATAAAATGACCTCCGTTTGTTTTGTAAGTCTGATTTCCGTCAGCATCCCATGTGCCGTAAATATCAAATAAAAATGCACTGCCGTCAGCAAGATAGACAAGCCTATAATCATTTCCCGTGCCGACACGTTTATTATCATACTTTATAAATGACAAATAATTTTTAAGATATCTGTTAAAAAAATCATCAGTATCTGAAGAAACCCAATCAGCTTTATCTCCATTATAGACCTCAGACATGGTAATTGCCTGATTTATTGTCGAATAAAATTTTTGCAATCGTGCTTCAACTACCTGTTTACGCTGACTTTGAATTAACGCCGGCATTGTTAGCGAAGCAACTACACCGATTATGCCCAGAGTTATAAGCACCTCGGCAAGTGTAAACGCCAAGCGTGCCGCTTGACCCGATACAAAGGGATTGCACAAAAATTTAAAAAATTTAGCAGGAGCGCCTAGAACTGCCCCCCCCCCGACATTACGGATTTAATACATCTGTTTATTCTCATTTTCTGCTCCTTAATTAGAAATACTACTTTATAAGTTTAACATATTTTTTTAAGGTTCGCAATATGAGGCTGCTATTTCAAAAGCTTATCTAAAACTCCTGCTATTTCAGACATTTTTTCTTCTTTATCCTTATCGCTTCCGTTTTCAAAAGCCTCCCTGATGCAATGTGTAAAATGTCCTTTTAGAATTTCCAGATTAATCTTTTTTAGTATAGACTGACTGGCAAGTATCTGTGTACTTATATCTATACAATAGCGGTCTTCTTCAATCATTTTTATAAGTCCGTCTATTTGCCCCTTTACAGTCTTTAAAAGCCTTATAATTTTTGTTTTATCCGTCTGCATTTAACACCTTTGTATTATGAATTTTTCCCCTCTTTAAAGAGGGGAAAAATTTATTTAAACTACTTACTATTACAATCACATTTGTTTCTTCTGAATAATTTGAATTTTTTTGATTTGCAATCACATTTTTGTTTTTCGCAATTACATTTTGGCGCATCGGTTTTTACACAATCACAATCTTTTGCGCAATTGCATTCCTCATCCTTCTTGCAACCGCATGTACAATCTTTAGGACAAGTACATTCTTCACCTTGTTGACATCCGCAGGTGCAGTTTTCATCACAAGGTTTTTGGCAGCCGCAATCACAATTTTTCGGACATTCACAGTTAACCTTATTTGCAGTTTCGTTTGTGCAGTTATCGCAGGCAAAAACATTATTTGCCGCAAAAACTAAAGCACCGAGTACAAATAAACCTGTCAATAATTTTTTCATATAAATTCTCCTTTTTAGTTGTAATACCCCCACGGGGTATAGGTATATACTAAACTAAAACAAATTTTTTGTCAATAAGACATTCAGACATGATTATTAATAAAATTTATCCATCATTTCCTGAAGCTCAATAAAAAATCTTGAAAGATGATAACCGTCTGCTGCCGCATGATGAATATTAAATGACAATGGAATTAAAATTCTTTCATTATTTTGGGAAAATTTACCCCAGGTTACAACAGGAGCAAGGTATTTACCATCATCAAATACGTGTATATCAAAACTTTTGTAATGTACCCATGGCAGGCAAGAAACATTAAATGTATTTGCAGGTACATCTTTAAAATCAAATGCCCTGTAATCTTTGTATTTTTTAAGTACACTTACAAAATTTTTATGAAATATCTCTAAATCATCATTGTATTCAGCAACCAGTAAAACACACTGTTCATCTTCCTTATAAAAATGGGCAAAATATAGATGAATTACTTCATATACAACAACTTGATTTTTATCATTCCATCCCAGTTTGAATTCATCATGTGCATTAATTATATTGCTCACTGCCCACATAAAACAAGGATAAAATCTGTACCCTTTATTTTTAGCATAATTTAAAAAGCCAGTTATATCAATGTCACAGGTCATACTTATAACATTACGCAAATTATTGATATAATACCAAAATAAATTATATCGTTTCCAATTAGTATCTTTTATTTCAAATTTCATTTTAACCTCCTTAAATATTAGTAAATTAAATATTTAAAGAGGCAGCTTCAATGCAGATATAATGGTTTTGTAAAATAGAGATTAAATAAACTTTAGGATTAAGATTTATATAAAATTAATCAAATAATTTTTTGCATTTCTCCTGAATTTCCAATGCAATATCTTTTGCCAATTTTTCACTTAGTCCTATATTTTTTGCAACAGTTAAAATATCATCTAAAGATGGATTTTTCCCTTCGCCATTTATTGTTGTTGCATGTTCCCCGTTAAATGAAGAACTATAAGTTAAATCGTATGCGGGAGATAAATACCATTCCTTTTTATTATCGTCATAAAGATAAGAAAAATTCTTTGAATGATCATCGCGATTGTGAGCAAATACGTTAAAACACATTAACCTGAATAATTGTTCAATGTCTTCATAGTTTCTTGTAAGTTCAAGCGTAAGTTTCATTAATAAATTATAATCAAGATTAGGAAGCCTGTGACTTGTTTCCAATAACCCGCTTACTGATACCATATGCACTTTTTTATTATTTTCCCTATCAAATCTTTTTATGCCAAAATAACCCGAACAAATTTCTGATGGAAAAAGCTTTGTTTTTGTCATATTAATTCCGCAGTCTTTTGCACATAGTGAATATTGATATTCTTTTTCACCAATATTTTTAGGATCAGTTGATGACGGAAATTTAATTATCCAATCTTCATTATTTATTGAAGTTAAAATCTTTGGTCTTGCACCGCCTGACGAACCTCCTAATTGAAAAAGTTCATCTAAATTATCTGAATTCTGTGATTCTAAAATTTTTGAGCATTCCTGTGCGAGAATATCAAAGTCAGAAACGTTATTTTCTGTTTCAAATTTATGTTCGGGTTTATATGTTAAAGCGCCCATACCAGTTTCCTGAACAACCGCAAGCCGATTGAGATTGTCAATTTCAGCGGGATTTATTTTGTTTTTCAAAAATAACCTATTAACAAGTAATCTCCCCCAACCATCAGGCAAACTATCATTAAAAACACCAAACAACCCATCAAAAGGTTCGTATTTTGGGATAAAAACCTTCTTAATTAATGGTAAACTAAAAGGAGATATGCTAAACCCGTTATTTAACCAGTCGGAATCGTATTCGAATGCGACCACTCTTTCGGGCGTTTTAGCAAGAGTACCAACTAAAATATCATTATAAAAGACTTTTAAATATTTATAGTTGTCCATTTATAACCTCATCAATAGAATTGTATGTTTTTTGCGTAAACAAGTTTTCAAAATCTTTTTCTAAATTAAGAACAATCAGAATTTTTATCAATGAAGTCAGTGAAATTTCATATTTAGATTCAAACCTTTTGATAGAACCCAGACTAACACCTGATTTTGCAGCAAGTTGAACTTGTGAAATTTTAAGCATTCTTCTCTGTTGCTTAATTTTCTCAACAAATTCATTTGCAATATCATTGGGAGTTCTTGGGTTAAAAATAAACTCATTCATAGATAATATATTATACCATTTTTGCCAAAAAGTCAATATATAGACAATATATTATCCCAAATGTTATTTAAAATGTAAAAATACAACATTAGAATGATATGTTGTATTTTTTGAGATTGTGGGTAAATGGAAGAGGGGTAAATAGAGTGGGTGCTTGTGTTCTATTTTGTTGCGAGGCATTATTTTTGCTGTCTTTTAGGGCATTAATGTTGTGGCTCAAAACCTTGAAGACAACTTATGAACATCGTCGAACCGATAAAAAGCATAGAAGATATACAAAATATTAAAAGAGTTTTATCAAAGAAACCACGCAATGCTCTGCTTTTCAGCTTTGGAATAAACAGCGGACTAAGAATTGCCGATATCCTCTCACTCGACGTCAAAGACGTAAAAGGAAAAGACTATATAGAGCTTCGAGAAAAGAAAACCAATAAATATAAGAAATTTCCAATTAACGAAAACTTGAAAGTTGAAATTGAAGAATTCGTAAAAGACAAACCCGACGAAAGACCTTTATTTTATACACAAAAAGGATATAGATTGGATAGAGCTCAAGCCTACCGAATAATAAACAAAGCCGCCCGAATGGTAGGAATTAAAGGCAGAATCGGAACACATACCCTAAGAAAAACCTTCGGCTACCACTTCTACCAACAATACGACGATATAGTAATGCTACAAAAGATTTTTAACCACTCTTCCCCCTCCATCACCCTCCAATACATCGGCATCGAACAAGAAGACATCGATGAAGTTTATAGGAATTTTTATTTATAATGGTTATTAATACCCATGTTTGCTGAGATTGAACCACATTTCTTATTTTGATTGTTTGTGTTAGTATCTATTATAGGAGAATTATAATCAATAGGTCCATATGGAAAATATAGGCAGATGTCAAATTTTTACACCTGAAGAAAAAGTTGCTACATTGCTTAATGCAATTGGCTATAAGCATGATTTATACGGGAAACCGTTTCTCGAAAATTCTTGTGGAGAAGGAGCCGTATTAAGCATGGCCGTGGAAAGATACATACGGGACTGCTTAGAACAAAAATTACCATTAGAGTCTATAAAAAGTGGTCTAGAAAAAGATATTTGGGGATTTGAAATTGATAAGGACCGATACCAAAAGTGTATTGATAATTTAAATATTTTGGTAAGTAAATACAATATTTCAAATGTTAAATGGAAAATATTAAAAACTGATTTTTTAAAGTATGCTTTTAACAATAAATTTCAATTTATTGCGGGAAATCCACCCTATCTTAACTATAGGGATTTATCTATAGAAGTAAGAAATTATGTGAAAAATAATTTTACAACCTGCAAAAAAGGTAAATTTGATTATTGTTATGCATTTATAGAAAAGAGTATTAATTGTTTAGAGGACAACGGAAAACTAGCTTATTTAATACCTACAAGCATATTTAAAAATGTTTATGCTGAAAATCTGAGAACATATATGCTTCCACATATATCAAAAATTATAGATTTCAAAACAGAAAAAGTCTTTGAAAAGGCATTAGTAGCAACATCTATTTTAATTTGCGAAAAGAATATAAAAGAAAAATCTATAGAATATACAAATAAAGATACTAGATTAAAAAGAAAAATAAAAAAAAGTGATTTGCACGGGAAATGGATATTTTCAAAAGTTCCAATAGAAAATAAAGATAAAAATTTTATCCGATTTGGAGACTTATTCCATGCTTCTATTTCCATTGCAACATTATTAAACAAAGCTTTTATTGTAGATGAAAACCCACAAACTAGTAAAATTGAAAAACAAATATTGAAACCAGCTAAGAGTCCAAGAAACTTAGCTTATTCAAAAAATGAAAATATTATATTTCCATATTTTTATAATAAAAATAAACTTGAAAAATACTCGGAGGAAGATTTTAATAAAAATTATCCTAATGCTGCAACACACTTAAGCAAATATAAAGATGATTTAGATAGGAGAAATAGTGATACTTCCGCAAAATGGTTTGAATATGGGAGAAGCCAAGCTTTGGCACATTTGAATCAGAAAAAACTATTAATGTCCACGGTTGTGACTGATAGCATAAAAGTATATGAATTAAAAAAAGAGGATATTCCATATGCTGGAATATATATTATTTCAAAAAATGGGACTCCCTTGGGCAAGGCACAAGAAATATTGCAAAGCAAAAATTTTTTAGAATACGTGAATAATATTGGAATTCAAGCAAGTGGAACTTCATTAAGAATTACAGCGAAAGATGTAAATAATTATGAATTTTGCATGGAGGAAATGTTATGAAAATTCCTTTTAACGTAGATGCTTACACCGCAAGGCTAATTGGTAGAGAAAATGTTGCAAAAATAGACGGTGCTATTTTAGAACTTGTAAAAAATGCCTATGATGCAGATGCAAATATTTGCGTGTTATATTACGAAAAAACATCTAATACATTTTATATAATGGATAATGGTTATGGCATGGATAATGATGCTATCATTTCCAACTGGATGACGATAGGATATTCTTCTAAAAAAAATGATTACCAATTAAAATCTGGTAGAATACAAACTGGAGCAAAAGGGATTGGAAGATTTGCCCTAGATCGTATTGGTGATATTTGTAATATGATATCAAAAACTTCAGCTTCTTCTATAGAATGGTATGTGGATTGGAGAGATTTCAACATTGGGAAAAAAATAACAGAAGTTGGAGCAGAGATATATGATAGCAAAAGAAGCTTTGATCAATTTATATCAGAAATAAAAAATAATAATTTAAAGGATCTTGTAAAAAAACACTTCGTAACTTGTGGCACAATATTTAAATTATCATTTTTACACGATGAATGGGATGAAACATTAATTACACAAATAAAAAATGGACTATCAACATTAATACCTCCTGAAATGGAAAATATATTTAAAATATATGTATTTTCAGAAGAGAGCAATTTAGAAGATGCTCAGATCGTTGTTAATGATGGTTTATATTCTCATGATTATAAAATAGATTTTAAAGTAAATGAAAATGGGAACGTAAACATAAAAATATTTAGAGAAGAATTTGATTTTGGCTTAAAATTGGATGAAATAATACAACAAACAGCATTTACTAATGATGACAAAAAATATTTTTTAGGAAAACCTATAGAAAAAAATATTCAAATAAATGAAGCCATTTCTGGATTAAATATAGCCAACATCGGACCTTTTTATGGTTGTTTTTATTTTTCTAAATTATCAATGTCGAAACAAGATAAAGAAATATATTACTATAAAGATATAACTGGTCGAAAGAGTACTATAGGTACTTTTGGTGGCATCAAGATATATAGAGATAATTTTAGAGTACGTCCTTATGGTGAACCAAATACTACAGCTTTTGATTGGCTATTACTTTCCAATCGTTATAGAAAGTCTCCAGCTGCACCATCTCATCCAACTGGTTCCTGGCGTGTCAATTCAGATCAAATGTTGGGATCTGTTCATATATCAAGATTAAATATAAATCTTCCAGACCAATCCAACAGAGAAGGGATTGTTGAAACAAAAGAGTTTAAACTCTTGAGAGATTTTTTAATATATATAATACGAGAAATGGAACGTGATAGACAATATGTAGCTCGCATCCTAAAAAAATATTATGACGATTCTCATTATGATGAATTATATGAAAATGAAATAAAAAATAAAGCCAAGCAAGCAAAAAACAAAAAATCAAAGAATCCTATAAACAACCCTTCAACTTCTGTTGATGCTGATGAAAATAGTAATAAGCCGAAAGTTGATGCTGAAATAGCAGGAAGAGTAATAGATAATAAAAATGATAAAATTAAAATACTAGAAGAAGAAAACCATATGCTAAGGGCATTAGCTACCACTGGAATAGTTACAAATACTTATGTTCATGAAATAAAAGAAGCAACCAGTAGATTGAGAACAAAAATTATAACAATAAGAAATGCTATTGATAAAAATAAACCAATAGAACATATTTCCGAACAGATTAATGAAGCATTGTCAATACAAAATTCACTTAATTCTTGGTTTAAAGTAACAATAGATATGGTAAAAAAAGACAAAAGAGAAAGGAAATTTATACCTTTAAAACTTTCTTTAGGTAATATATTAGAATCATGGGAAACTGTTTTACAAACTAAACATATAAATATAATTGCTGAAATAGAAGATATTAAATTTAAATGTTTTTTATATGATATAGAAAGCATCATAGGTAACCTAATTGCTAACAGTATAAAAAGTTTTGAAAATGCAAGAGTAAATAAACCTGAAATTTATATAAAAATAAAATCACAAGAAAATTCCATTAGTTTAGACTATTCTGATAATGGTAAAGGCTTAGACTCTAAATATAAACAAGATCCTAACTTGATATTAGAAGCACTAGAAACAAGTTCCAGGAACTCACAAGGAGAACTTATCGGAACAGGTATGGGAATGTGGATAATTAATAAAACCATCAATGAATATAATGGGGCAATAGATTTATCGGGGAACATTATAGCTAAAGATGGATTTTTTGCGTTAATAAAATTAGAAGGGGATGTTAAGCATGACTAATCAGGAAGAGTATATTGTAGGATATTTAGATGATAATACTGATTACAAAGACTTAAAAGAAAATCTGGAAGACTTTGTAAATTTGATACCTATTGAAAATTGTACTACCTTAAATGATATATTAGATTGGGTTATACATAATCAAGTACAATGCCTTTTGGTTGATCATAAATTGGTAAATAAATATGATTTTGTTGGAACGGATGTTATTACCTTTTTCAATAAAAAAATTCCAGATTTACCATGTGTAATTGTTACTAGTTTTAAAAATGATTCCATCGCAGAAGATTTGGTTATTGAATTATTAATAAAAGATCGAGATGACTTGCCAGGAGAAGATTTAAAATATACCGAATTTGGCAATTCATTGGCTCAAGCTTGTAGAACATTTAGAAAAAGATTGGAACAACGCAAACAAGAATTTACAGTTCTATATCAGAAAAAACAAGAAACTGATATTACCACTGATGAAGAAGAAAATTTATGCCAGTTATACAATCTTTTAAAAGCATATGGAGAAATTGATATTATTCCAACAGAATTATTAACTTCACAAATGTCTATAAAAATAAATTCTTTAATTGAAAAACTAGATAAAATTATAAAAAAGGAATGCTAAAATGAATAATAGAGTTCATGGAAGTAAAAAAATAAGAAGAAGATCTAACATAGAAGAAAAAAACAATTATAGAGAATACTATCCAGAATTAAAAGAAGATTTTCAAGGCATATGTGGATATTGTGGGAAGTATTATAAAATATCAAGAGCTATGTTTGAGCCTGATCATTTTGTACCTAAAAAATATTCAAAAACTAGAATTAACGATTATAACAATCTTGTTTTTTCTTGTTTTACCTGTAATCGTAAAAAAGGCGGAAAATGGCCTACAGAAGATCCATTGGTATGTCATAATGAAGATTGTGGTTTTATTGATCCGACATCAGAAGAGTTTGATGAGCACTTAAGTAGAGATGAAAACGGGAATATAGTTCCAAAAACTAATTTAGGTGTGTATATGGCCAATGTTTTTCAGTTCCAATCTAGACCTATCAAAGAAATCCATCAAGCTATGGTACTTTATGAAAAAATAAATAATATTGATGAAAATGCAAGTATTCCTAAATCTCTTTATATGGAGCTGGAGGAACTTTGTGATTTATTTTTTGATAAGCATGAATAAAGTTTTTATAATTTTATAATAATTATATTACCATCCATTACATAGTTATAGAGCAAACAAATAAAGATGGAAAATATTGAGATATATTTGTGGCATTAATTATAACAATTTTGCACTATTATTTGTTTCTTTAATCAAATAAATAATACTATTTGTATCTTTTGATGAAAACACGAAGAATGATTGGAATTAGATTTTAGAATAGTATTAGTATACAAATATGCCATCATACTTTTCGATACAATCTTTATAAAGTTCAAATTGTTGTTTAAATTCAGGGTATTTTTTTATATTTAAGTTTATTGGTAATTGTTCATTATTTAACCAATCAAGATTTTGTTGTAGCCAGTTTAATGCTTTATCTGAAGAACATTCACTTAAATAATACATTAATGCAATATCTCTAATGTAAAATTCATACTGTGTATTTTCAAATACTTTAACAAGAAGTTCTTTTTTGTTTTTTATCTCTTTTATAAAAAGAATAATATAGTTACCTATAGTTCCTCTATCTATTCCTTCATCTTCATTTATTACAGATAATATCTTGTATAATATATTTTCATCGACAATATCGTTAAATTTTTTTGTTAGCCATCTTTTAATAGATTGCTTTATTTCATTATCTTTATGCCAAAATACATCTCCCTGATGCCCTATTGCTATAGATAAATAATAAACTATCATTTTTAGAACAAATCTATCTTTGCAAATTGCTAAATACGATATTATTGTATTCCAGAATAATTGAGAATCTCTATAATACAAGAATAGAGTTTTTAAAGCACTACAAGCATCTTCTGAGTTTTCAGAATATAAAGTATCCAATCTCATTTCTGAATCAATTCTATTTTTATTATTTCTACAATAATTTGAACATTCATTTACAAAATTTTTAAAATTTGTTTCGTTTAAGATTTTATTACAAGGTATATTATAAGTATTAAATTCTTCTTGTTGTTCTATGTATTCAGAGATATTAACCCAATATAATATTCTTGTTTTAGGATTATAAACAATTCCAATTGTAGGCAATATATGTTTTTTCCAGTATTCAAAATGATTTTTGTCTCCTTTGATAAAAGCTTGATTTGTATTAAAATACGACTCTCCTGATTTTATTTGAACTTTTATTTCAATGCCCGAAGGTCTATATTCATCATTATGCAACTCACAAAACTCTATATTCGCATCATGCCCAAGATCATCTACGGTTGATATTTCGCGAAATATTGATCCATTATCTTCCACTAGTGTTCTAACTACGTTGATTCCCTTTTTCTCTGTTATTGTATTTTTAGTTCTGCGTGTCATAAGGAAATTATATTACAAACATCTTAGACTATTTTGCCTTACTATTACAATAATTAATAAACATGCAAGATAAAAACTTCTATGGTACTATAATTTTAGGGATATGAGGGAGAGAGGGTTAGATTTTGAATAAGCAAGAATTAGCTGCAAGAATTTGGGAATCAGCAAATAAAATGCGTTCTAAAATTGAAGCAAATGAATATAAAGATTATATTTTAGGCTTTATTTTTTATAAGTATTTGTCTGACAAAGAATTGGATTTTTTAAAAAGTCAAGGTGCTACTGACGATGAGATAAGAACGCTATTAAAAGAAGATGGTGACCTAACTGAGCATATTCGTACTAACATTGGTTATTTTATATCCTACAACGATTTGTTTTCAACTTGGCTTGAAATGGGAAAAGATTTTGATGTATCAAATGTCAGGGATGCTCTTTCTGCATTCAGTAGATTAATTAATGATAATCATAAAAAAGTATTTGACGGAATTTTTAATACTCTTGAAACTGGGTTAAGTAAATTAGGAGATAGTGCAGCTTCACAAACTAAAGCTATTAGCGATTTATTATACCTAATCAAGGATATCCCTATGAGCGGTAAACAAAGCTATGATGTTCTTGGTTTTATATATGAATATTTGATTAGTAATTTTGCAGCCAATGCTGGAAAAAAAGCTGGGGAATTTTACACGCCTCATGAAGTTTCTTTACTAATGAGTGAAATTATCGCAAACCATTTGAGAAATAAAGAAGAAATACAAATATATGACCCTACAAGTGGTTCCGGTTCTTTGCTTATTAATATAGGTCGTTCAATAGCAAAATATAACAATAATCAAGATGCAATAAAATACTACGCACAAGAGTTAAAACAAAACACTTATAACTTAACTCGTATGAATTTGGTGATGAGGAATATTTCACCGGATAATATTGTAACTCGCAATGGCGATACCTTAGAAGAAGATTGGCCATATTTTGAAGAAAATGACCCTGCCGGTACATATATTCCATTGTATGTTGATGCTGTTGTATCCAATCCCCCATATTCGCAAAATTGGGATCCCGCAAACAAGGATAATGATCCAAGATATACAAGATATGGTATAGCACCAAAGACAAAAGCTGATTATGCGTTTTTGCTTCATGATTTATATCACCTTAAACCTGATGGCATTATGACAATTGTTTTGCCTCATGGAGTATTGTTCCGCGGTGGTGAGGAATTAACTATAAGAAAAAATCTTATAGAGCAAAATAATATAGTTGCAATTATTGGTTTGCCTCCTAATATTTTCTTTGGAACTGGTATTCCAACAATTATTATGATTCTTCAGCAAAAACGAAAGGACAATGATGTTTTAATTGTAGATGCATCAAAGGGTTATATAAAAGAAGGTAAAAACAACAAACTTCGTGCATGTGATATTAAGAAAATTGTTGATGCTGTTGTTGGCAGAGCAGCCATTCCAAAATTTTCAAAGCTTGTTTCAAAACAAGAAATCCAGGATAACGAGTATAACTTAAATATACCTAGGTATGTTGATTCTTCTGAAAAATCAGAAAGTTGGGATATTTATGCTTCTATGTTTGGAGGTATCCCGAAGTCTGAAGTATTAGAATTACAAAAATACTGGGATGCTTATCCGTCATTAATGTCTACACTTTTTAAAAATATCAATGAAGAATATTATGAAATGGCTGTTGATAACATAAAAGATGCTATTAAAAACAATACTGATGTAAACAAATTTATTACTGAATATAATTTGTCATTCTCCGGTTTTGACAAATACTTAGAACAAGAACTTATAAATAATATGTCAAATATTAATGTAGCAATGGAAGAAGAAATTATAAATTTTGAAATTCAAAAACGTTTAAAATACCCTGACCTTATAAATAAATACGAAGCATATCAGCTATTAGATGATGCTTGGACAACTAAAATTGCAGTTGATTTGGAAATTCTAAATACAGAGGGCTTTGAAGCTTCAAAACAAGTTGATCCTTTGATGGAAACAAAAAAGAAAAATAATAAAGAGGTTGAAGTACAAGTAGGATGGAAAGGGCATATTATTCCGTTTGAATTGGTACAACAAACCTTATTAAAAGATGATACAAAAAAACTCAAAGAAAAAGAAGAGCTACTATCTGAAATTATCGAACAGTATGCGGAATGTTTAGATTCTATTTCAGAAGATGACAAAGATTCAGAGGCAATAAATGAAGATGGCACAGCTTTTGTTGCTGCAGAAGTAAAGAAAATGGCGAAAGATATAGATAAAAAAGATGCTTCTGAATTTGAGTTAATCATATTAAAAGTAAATGAACTGCTTGCTAAAGAAAAGACTTTAAAAGCTGAAATTAAAAAAGATTCTGACTTATTGCATGACAAAACAAAGACAACTATTGAAAATTTATTAGATGAACAAGTGTATGATTTATTAAAGTTAAAATGGATAAAACCAATAACTGACGGAATAAATTCTTTGCCAATAGGGGTTATAACAGAGTTATCAAATAAAATTCAGAAATTATCTGAAAAATATTCTACAACATTAACTGATTTAGATACAGAAATAAACGAAACAGAAAAGATGTTAGCATCGTTTATAGATGAATTAACCGGGAATGAATATGATATAAAAGGCCTCAAGGAATGGCAACTGCTTTTAGGAGGGGAAGATTAATGCCTGAAGAGAGCAAAAACCACAAATACGATTTAAAGGATTTTCTGATGTTTGGGAACAAAATAAGGTTTCTGATGTAATTGAAGATTATATAGAAAAAACTGTTGCACAAAATCAATATCCTGTTTTAACGTCATCTCAACAGCAAGGTATTGTTCTTCAATCAGAATATTTTGCTGATAGACAAGTTACTACAAATAATAATGTTGGTTATTACGTTTTACCAAAAGGATATTTCACCTATCGTAGTAGAAGTGATACCGATATATTTGTTTTTAACAGAAATAATATTATAGATAAAGGAATTATAAGCTACTACTATCCAGTATTTAAATCTAAAAATTCTGATTCAAATTTTTTATTAAGAAGATTGAATTACGGAATAAAAAGACAGCTTTCTATGGCTGCAGAAGGTACTGGACAGAAGGTTTTAGCTCACAATAAATTTAAAACAATACAAATAAATATACCTAAGTACCAAGAACAAATAAAAATAGGTACTTTATTTGAGCACATAGACAGTCTTATCACACTTTATCAGCGTAAGTATGAAAAACTGAAAAATGTAAAAAAATCTATGTTAGAAAAAATGTTTCCCAAAAACAAGAATAAAAATCCAGAGATAAGATTTAAGGGATTTTCTGCCCCTTGGGAAGAACATAAACTCTCAAGTGTTGCTACTATGCATGCAAGAATTGGTTGGCAAAATCTTAGGACTTCGGAATTTTTAGATAGTGGAAATTATTATTTAATAACAGGAACGGATTTTATTGATGGGAAAATAGATCTGAAAACATGCCATTTTGTTGAAAAAGAACGATATGACCAAGATAAAAATATTCAAATAAAAAATGGAAGTATCCTTATTACAAAAGATGGAACTCTTGGAAAAGTAGCATATGTAGAGGGTTTGGATAAACCAGCAACATTTGCTTATGTGTGATAAAGAAGTAATAGAAGTGTAAAAAATTTTGCCGTTCCTATCCGGCACTTGGCCATTGTGTCGGATAGGTCGGGCGTTAGGCTTCGGGCAAGTCAATCTTGCCGACAAAGCTGTAATAAATCTCAATGTCCTGCCTGCGGGTGCCGTTCTCGTCATAGCTGCACTCATGCACGACGATTTTCTCAATCATTTCCCGCAAGAGGGTGGGGGTAAGTTCCTCAAAGGCAAGGTGCTTTCGGACGATACCCATAAACTTTTCCGCGTTGACGGTGGCGGCCTGCGACTTGTCCAGTTCGGCCTGCAAAGCGGCGGCGCGGTCTTTCAGTTCCCGCTGTTCCTGCTCATAGTCTGCCGACAGTTCCATGAAACGCTCGTCGCTGATTTTGCCGTTCACATTGTCCTCATACAGCCGCTTGATAATGCGGCTCACTTCGGCAATGCGCTCCTGCGCCTGTTCAAGCTGCTTGGTGGCTGCGGCGGTCTTTCTCTTGCCGCCGATCTCGTTCTGCTGGATAAGCAGCTTCACAAAGCGGCTCTCATGCTTGGCGGCGTATTCGGTCACTTGCCGGAGATTGGAGAGGACACCGGCGGTCAACAGGTCGGTGCGGATAAAGTGCGCCGTACAGTCGCGGGTGCGCTTCTTGTAGCTGCCGCAGATGTAACAGTCCTGCTTGCGGTTCTTGTTCTGATACCGCTGCTGGTACATCACATGGCCGCAGTCGGCGCAGAACAGCATACCGGAGAACAGCCCCACTTCATCATAGCGGTTCGGGCGTTTGCGCTGCTTGCGTAACTCCTGCACGCGCTCCCATGTTTCCCGGTCTATGATAGGCTCATGGTGGTTCTCAAAAATGGCCTGCTTCTCCACGGGGTTCTCTACACTGTGCTTGACCTTGTAAGAGGGCTTCTCCGTCTTGAAGTTTACCAGACAGCCGGTGTACTCCCGGTTTTCGAGGATATGAACAACGGTGTTCGTCGCCCATTTGCACTCATAGCCGGGGTGGTAGCGGCGGGTGCTGCCCGTCCTGCGGTATTCCA
>ERZ780144.304-NODE-304-length-72302-cov-8.260883_pt1 | contig 72302 bp, 64 predicted proteins | sample MGYA00511380_ERZ780144 | MGnify/ENA primary metagenome ERZ780144 (study PRJEB29588, sample SAMEA1965858) | human gut metagenome | biome: human gut; feature: human-associated habitat; material: faeces | place: Denmark | collected 2008/2010 ... | reverse complement strand
TCAAAATAATTGCAATCGCCATACAAATCAGCACAAGTGCATAATGAAGAGCCAGTTCAGTCACAAAATAAGATAAAATTGCCTTTGTATTTCCCCATTCCAATTCCCCGAAAACAATACCATTCGCCGCTGCCTGAAATAAGAATGCACCTGCCATTGTCAGTACCGTAAAGACAGCCAAGGCAATTGCCCTGGAAAAAATCAGAGTTCCTCTATTTCTAACCTGACCTCCTATATTCTTAATATATCCGCTACTGATATCCGCTGTTGAAAACAGAACAGTAAAAATCACCAAAAGCAGTGCATACAATTTTCCTTGGGAATTGGCAAAAAAGATATCATATACCGTCACCTTTTCTCCCGGCTCCGTAGGCAGCGTTACCATCATTCCCACATTAATATTATCCACAGTAGGTTCAGTAACCTGCTCCTGTTTCATGACATCCTTTTCAGTCAAAAGCTCATAATCTGTCTTGCTTAAAGATGTTGTAATCAATAATATTGCTGCCAGTACGATCCAGATTACATACATACTTTTGGTTTTAAGCATCCGGTATAAATCCATTTTTATTATATTAAGCATGATCCGCACCTCCCGTCAGATTCAGAAAATAAGTTTCCAGTTCTTCACTGGTTATGGAAATCCCTTTTACCGGAATTCCTGACTTTGCAAGTTCCATATTCAACGCTGCACTTTCATTCAATCGTTCAAAAATATGAATATGCTCTTTATCTGTTACCTGATAGTTGGTAAATCCCATAGAATCCAGCACTGGAATCGCCTGTTTCGGATGATCCAATGTCAACTCTATCCGTTCACTGCATCTTCTTATTAATTCTTCTCTTGTAATTTCCTGTAATAAACTTCCATTATGAATAATTCCATAATCAGTAGCAATCTTCGATAATTCCTCAAGAATATGACTGGAAATGCATATTGTCATATTCTTCTCTTTCTGAAGTCTCTGAATCGTATCCCGGATCTCTGCAATACCCTGTGGATCCAATCCATTGATTGGCTCATCAAGAACTAATAAATCTGGTTCTCCAACCAAAGCAAGACCAATTCCCAAACGCTGTTTCATTCCAAGTGAAAAATGTTTTGTTTTTTTCTTTCCCACATCCTCCAGACCGATAATTCTCAATATTTCTTCAATATAACTTTTTTTCTTTATTCCAAACAGCTTGCATTTGATATTCAGATTTTCATATGCAGTCATATTTCCATAAAGTCCCGGTGCCTCAATCAGACATCCTATCCGTGATCGAACTTTTTGCAAATCCTTTCCCTTGTATCCGAACATCTCGATTTCTCCACAAGTTGGCTTGGAAAGTCCACTGATAATCTTCAGACAAGTTGTCTTCCCAGCTCCGTTCCGACCGATAAAACCATAAATAGCACCTTTTTTAATATGCATATTGACACTGTCCACAGCTTTATGGTGTCCATATTGCTTAGTCAAATTTCTTGTTTCCAATAACATTTCGCTCAAGTTTTTCATCTCCTTTTTCTTATCTGCATTTATCATAAAGGAATAATCCTAATCAAACGCAAATAAATAGTAAAAAAAGAGTAAAGATTATAGATGAAGACGATAACCGATTCCCCAGACTGTTTCAATATATTCCTCAGATGTAACTGTTTTTATCTTTTTACGAATATTGCTTATATGTACATCCAGAGTTTTTGTTTCACCCATATATGGTTCGTCCCACGCATATTCAAAAATGTCCTCTTTACTGAAAACCTGCTTCGGATTTCTGAGCAGTAATTCTAAAATCGCAAACTCCTGTCTTGTTATCTTAGGAAGTATTTTTCCACCAATGCTGACCTGAAAAGTAGCTTTGTTCAATACCATCTCTCTGAACGAAAGGTTAGATTCTTTTATTTCCTTTTCTTCTGTATGACGAAGCTGTACCTGAATTCTTGCCAGTACCTCTCTGATTTCAAAAGGTTTCGTTATATAATCATCAGCCCCACTAGTTAAAACCTTTACCTTTTCATCCAAGCTATCTTTCGCAGTCAAAACAATAACCGGAAGATTTCCCTTTTTCCGTATTTCCTCCAGAACTGCTTCTCCTGTAATTCCCGGCAACATCAAATCCAGCAACACCAGTGCATAGCTATGCTCCTGCATATTCAAAAGCAGCTTTGCCTCAGTTCCGGAAAACGCCTGCTCACAGGAATAGCCTGCTTTGGATAATGCTTCCTGAAGCAGATTATTGATATTTGTATCATCTTCTACAATCAGTATTTTCTGCATGATAGTTCTCTCCTCTATTTTACACTGTGAAAACATTATTTTCTTGCATTATACGCTTTTCCCTTTTTTCCCGCAATTACTCCCCACAGATTCCCAGAATTCTCCAGTACATAACATACTTTTTGTTCCAACTGAACTTATAATTTTCAGTATTGCTGTGCTTCCAAGATGCATATATCACTTTTTCCTTACCATTATGCCTTTATTTCTCCATCAGTGCTTTCGCAACCCTTATCCCGCCCACAAATAGAGCCAAACTAGAGCCATTCGATAAAACAAATACCGGAAGCCCACACAATACAGGCTTTCGGTATTTTAATCCGTTATTCAAACTCCGCAACGGGTTGATGGAATGACCTTTTTCTCACGGCTTTTGTTAACATATTTGTTAATCTTTTATCTGTATTATATATATCCTATTACTCAAACAGTACTGTAACAGTACTTTGTAGTCTTAATATTGTGATGGAATTAAACTCTTTCTATATAATTTAATGTTTATGCAATCAATTTGCGACCTGGATATATACCTCATTTTCCAAACTATGATCATCCTTTTATCTTGGAATTTCATTTGGCAAATATCCGCTTAACAATTCAACAATTTCCTTATAACAATCCCCATTTAATAGATTAATAACTTTCCCTTGATATTCATCATTTTTTATCCCCAAAAAATGACCTATGGTTTTAGAAATACCCTTCTCATTAAAAATCTTCAATACGCTTCTATAATCTTTACTCTCTAACGCTTGGCGAAAAATAGATTCTTTCTCATCTCGTATGTCATCATATTTTATAGAATCCAAACCAATCTGTAATGTACTTTTTGCTTCTTCTTCGTTTCTATTATGGATTTCTATACAAGATAGTTGATATTTAATCTCAGCAACCACGCTTTGACATAATTGGCGTTCTATCATATTTGAAAATTTTGTATTAATTACAAACTCTTTAATATTATCTATAGTCTGTTCAACATTTTCTGTGGCAAATCGCGTAGCAACAAATCTTATCAACTCCTCTACCAAGAATAAATTTTCTACTTCAGCAACACCTATTACATAAATGCCATTTTCTTTTAACGAAGCAATTTCACGTTCTGATCTGTAATCTCGATCAATTAATCCGTACACGTCACACTCGTGTAGCATTGTGCTGTTCCTAAATGCCTTCGTTCTTTCTATAACTTTTGTGCATCCACCACATGGAATTACCAAATAATCACGATATATTTGCGTGTACAACTGACTATCATAACTATTTGTTTCACCTTCTACAAATAAGACATTTTTTCTACTACCTAGTATTTCAAAAATAAGTTCTTCTGGTATACTCTCTTCAATTATCTTTTCAATTTTCCAATGTTTTCCGTCAAAATCTTTAATCCAAAATTTTGTGGCATTGCAATGAGCTGATGCAAAATTCAAATCATGAGTAATATATATAAACAAACAATCTTCTCTACATCTCTCAAGCTCTTTCCACAGCCTGTTCATTATAGATGGATGTAAATGAACTTCCGGCTCATCAATAATTAGCATTTTATTTTTCGGCACAGATAAAACTTGGGCAGCTAAATAAAGAACCGCTCTCTCCCCGTCACTCATTTCAGTAGCAGAGTACTTATTAAACTCCCCATTTTTATATAGTCCTGCATAAAATTTTGAATCATCTTCTATAAGTTCTCGTTGTGGAAAAACCGATTTCCATATATGTTGAATTTTATCAATCGACGTTACGGGTGTATCCGGCCATTCCGCTTTATTATTTCCTCTATCTTTACACTCTTGATGAAATTTAGAGATTTCATTATTTTTTAATGCTATAACTGCTGCCAAAACACTATCATAATCATCCATCAATCTGGTGGTATAATGCCCCCAATTCCATCTTTGACCTTTACTATGATCATTTCCATCACCACTTCCATAAAAAACCCAATTCTCCGCTTCAGAATAGTTTTTAAGCGGAATATTTTCATTGAAATTTAAATTACGTTGTGCTCCAACACGATGCACACCATCAAAATTTTGGCACTCAATCCATGCACCTAATTTACTTTTACCAGAACCATTAGCCCCAATAATAATAACCGCGTTATCTTGCGTTTCATACTCTGTTTTCTGCCCGTTTTCATCAGGGAGCCAATATTTAAAACTCATCCAACACTACCTTCCTTTTTACATATTACCGTTTTTTCCTTTGAAGGCTACCAGTAGCTCCTTTAATTTTACTCGCACACAACTCTGTTAATGGTTCCCCAATTGCGGCTTTATAATTAAATCCAAGTAATTGCATAGTCTTCAAAACATCTTTACTAATCAGTCCTTTGATACCATTTAAAGCATCAATTTGTGCTCTAGCCTTTTCTTGGACAGCTACATTTTCACTATTAACATCAAACACCTGCATACCTACCAATAAATCAAGCACCTTCGATACAGTTTGTTGTAAATACTCAATATCTTCATCGCTTATAACCACACGCTCTAATTCATTTTTATATGACTGCGCAATCATTAATGCTTCTTCTCTCTCAGCCATTAATTGATTAACCATTTCATTATAAGCTCCGCGTACTGTATCAACATTTTTTTCATTTTTTAAGGACGCTATTTTCCCCTGAACAGCGGTCGTAGTTCCTTTTAATACAAGCGTACTTAACGATGTCCCAAGCTCAATTAACGCACTTCCAATAGTTGGATCGATTCCACTCAAATCCATCTTTTTACCCTCCTTATCTTGGTCCCATAAATCTATCACCATTAAGATGAATCATATGATCTGGCATATCCGCAATCCACACTTCCGTTTCCCAGGCCAGTGAATCTGCAAATTTCTTATATGTTGCAAAGTCTAAAAACGCTGTAACAAACACCTTTCCAGCAGATACATTTGTTGTCATTTCAGATATTTCAATTATTCTTTTTGGATCCATAGGGCCAACAGATGTTACTGACTCCACAAAGTAAATCCAATCCTTATCTTCTCTGTACAAAACGACATCCGGCATCTTATCATGTAAAGTAATTTCAAAGCCTAATTCCTTCAGCTTATCAACATTCTTTACCAAATCTTTAGCAATCGTATCCCCCACATAAAGGCATTCTGCATTTGGCGCAAATCTAGGAGCAAATTCCTCAATAATCGCCTTCTGAAGTTCGTTATGCTTCCCTGCTGAGAACTGGAAGTCCGCTCCATTAATTTTAACCGGCATCATCATCATTTTCTTTTTTGAAGCATAAATATCCACTAACTTTTCATGATATAGCAAAAAACGTTCCATCATTTTTTCATCATTACTTGAATTAATGGCTTGTAGTACTTTTAATGTTTCTTCAGTTATACGATATCGATAATTGGGACTATTTGTAGCTTTTCCATTATCTTCGATTAAAGCCGCTGTCCTAAATCTATGCATGGCCTGTTTTCGGAATGTTTCACGACTATTTTCCGCATAAGTTGTCCCATAATTCTGATTTACAAAAGCTATAATATCATGAATACGTATCCATTCATTTGACGCACTCTTCCACTCATCACTCGGTTTAATTCCTGCCATAGCTAATAAACTTAGTGCACAAATATCTGACTGCTGTGCCTTTGGCATACCTATATCTTCTAAAAATTTCCTTGCTTCATCTATTTTAGACATACGCCACCTCCGAAATAATACAATCGCAATTATCTGTAGATAAATCCTCAGAAAGTAAAACTTGTTCTCCAATTTCTTTAATTAAATCTACTGGCGGTACAGGAATATTATTAATTTCTGTACTGTTAACCTGCGTACTTCCATTTAAGATTCTATAGTACATATCAAAAAGTGTAGAATTTAACAAAGCATATATTCCATATGTCGTTTGCGCATCCATTTCTCCACCATCTGTTTTGTCCACAAAATTAATCTTGTTTTGAGTTCCTATATATTCATATTCTTCAAAATCTGATGGCGAATACACACCACATTGCAATCTACGACGTTCTTCTTTTGCTGTAAATCTTTTTATAAACACATAATTCTTGTTCTTCTGTATCAGCCCCGGCTTTTCATCAATTATCCAATCATACTCTTTACCTGACGGTTGATGATTCACCCTGCCATCTCGAATATGTTGACTGTAAAACAGAGGTAACGTGTTTTCACCCGGTTCCTTTCTCAACTCCTCCCACTGTCTAAAGTCAACAACTATTCCTGTCTTCATTTTTAATCCTTCGTCCGGCATTGTTGAATGATACATATTTATTTTCTTAATAACATTAATATCTGCCTCGTTTGTCGGAAGATATACATATAATTCTTCTCCCGAAACAACTGCGTCATAAGGCACTCGTAGTTCAGAAACATCTTCAAAATCGGAACTACTATTCGTAGAAGTAATTAATACACTTTCGGGTTTTTCAGCAGTTTTTTTCATCCTGATAATCATAGTTTCTTGTAAAACCTGCTCGGCACTAAAAACCTTATCTCGGCTCACAAACAAATGGATACCCTCAATTTTACCCACATTCAAGAAATACTCTCTAAACGCTTTAAAATATGCACCAGATGTCCAACTGCGCGGAATAATATAAACCATTTCAGCATTGTCTTTTAAATTGAACAGGGACATCGATGCAAATAGGAAATAAAGGTTAGGCGCACCATGCACAACTTTGGGCATGGCAATAGCTGCAGGATTATCCCTCGTTATCCTTAAATATGGTGGATTTCCAATAACATAATCATATTTTTCAGGATTCTTTGCCGCCAAAAGGTTTTCCTGAAAATCGTTACTCTGTGACAGAATATAATCTTCCTCTATAATCCTATAGCTCACACGATCATTAAATGCATTTTTTAAATATGCAAGATTCTTTTGTAAAACCGGCAATACATCTGCATCTGTTTCATAACAAGTTATCTTTACACTTGTATTAGATTTCTCTGCAAATAATCTATCCACGAATGCAATCGTTAGAATTCCCGTACCTGCGCCTGGATCTAAAACAGAAACCTCATCCTTACAATTTGAAATATCAAACATGTTTGCCATAAAAATGGCTGTCTCAACAGATGTAAAAAACTGTCCTTTTTTCTTCCTTATACTTTTCGGCATATTTTCCAGGAATTCTCCTGTTTGTTTTTTTACATAACCAAGTAAATCCATATAATCACACCCTTAAATTATTCTTCCGAATTATCGTCTTCAATAAACTCAACAATATCTCCAATGTCGCAGTGAAGCGTCTTGCATACTTTCATTAAAATTTCCGTCCCAACAACTTCTCCCTTTGACATCTTTGTAACTGACGCCCAACTTATGCCAGCCTCTCGTTGGAGATCTTTTTTCATCATTTCCTTATCTATCAACAATTTCCATAGTTTTTTATAACTTATACTCATCTCTTCATCTTTCTATACTCAATATCTTGTGTTTCTTTTGCCACACGATACATTATAAGCTAAATCTTTTTCTAAATCAAGATTTATTTTTGCTTGAGTTTCCGCATTTCTTCCCGCAAGCTCACTTAACTTATCCACAGATTTAAAAAAATTGCAAAAAAATAAGGAATCTTCTCCGTTTTTAGTGTAAAATATAATCAACAAACAAAATTCTTACTAAACAAGAACAGAAAGGATTCCTTATGACCTATTATACATCAAATACCTACCAATTGAAAAGAGAAATTTTAAATTTTTCAAAAAAACTTTCCCATTCGTTACCAAAACCTCAAAGAAAGTTCTCTGCTGACATGACTTATGGTATACTTGTTTCCAAAGCTGCCTTTTAACAGACATTGCGGACTCCCTTCTTGAGCCCTCCAAAAAGATCAATGTCGTTGACCGCCTGTCTTCCCATTTGGAACGCGGAATTTCTGATACATTATGGGACAATTACCGCAGTCTTATTAAACACTGGACTCCTTCTGAACCCGTTATTCACATCGATGATTCCGATGTTGTCAAACCCGATGGTTACAAATTTGAGGCTTTGGGGACTGTTCGTGATGGCTCTGAAAGTACCTCTGTTAAAAATGTTTATAAAAAAGGCTATCATGTTACGGAGGCTTGCGTCATGACAGACAGCGGACATCCTGTCAGCATCTTTTCCCGGATTCATTCCTCCGCGGAAAAGGGTTACAAATCTGCGAATCCCATCACTTTTTCCGCCATTAAAACAGGGGCACAGCTTTTTGAAAAAGCTACTTTTGTTATGGACAGAGGCTATGATGACAACAAAATGTTCACCAAACTTGAGGAACTCCGACAGAATTATGTGATCCGACTTACCCAAAAACGAAAACTCTTTTTTCATGGAAAATGGGTTCCGACTATCGAGTTATGTTCTCGTAGAAAAGGGAAAGTTAAACTGCCTCTTTTTTATCACGGAAAGAAACACACTGCGTATCTTTCCCATGTCAAAGTCAAGATCACGGCATCAAAAAAAGATGTCTATCTTGTTCTGGTTTACGGCATCACAGAACATCCGATGATGCTTGTCACCAATCAAGCCATATCCTTTAAAGAAGATGTAATAAAAGTCGCAAAAATGTATTTTTCCCGCTGACGCATTGAGGAATATTTCCGCTGCAAAAAACAGAAATTCCAGTTTGAAAACTTTCGGGTACGAAAGCTGGCTTCAATTAACGCATTAAATTTCTACATTACTACAGCGATGGCATTTCTTGCGCTGATTTCAATGAAATCGGAAACAAATAAATTAAAAGCTGCCATTCTTGAAAGAGCAAATCCTATCAGGAAAAAAGTATATTTTTATTACTATCGTTTTTCGTCCGGCATAGCTGGTATTCTTTCTTTCGCAAAAGAAGGCATTCGGGGATGGTTCAAAACGAAACGTCCCCGCTACCGACAACTGCGTTTTGTCTTTCGGGAATGACCATTTTCAAACAATATGTTATCTGTCCCATAATCATGGGACTCCTTGTTGTACACATTTTTATAAAATATTTGTTTTGATTTATATTTTCTATTAATTTGTAAACGCTCCATAGTGAGTATCTTGACAAAAAACACCTCATCGCTTCGAGGCAGGTTTTGGCTTGCGACAATGATCCGGCAGTTTTTCTGACCAAGGCAATAGATCTTCCAGAAAACTCAGATCCTTGTCATCCATATGATTTGGGATTTCTGACAGCAAATATTCAAAATAATCGTATGGTTTAAGATTGTTTGCCTTTGCTGTTTCCGCAATGCTGTAAACAATGGCGCTCGATTCTGCTCCGGCGATGGTATCGATCATCACCCAGTTCTTTTTGCCAATGCAGAAACCGCGGATGGACTGTTCGGCTGCATTGTTATCTATCGGTACTTCGCCGTCTTCCAAAAAGACGCGCAGATATTTTTCCTGATTGATGCAATAGGATAACCCTTTATGCGTTTTTCCTTTTGCCGGAACTTTAGGCAGATTTTCTTTTACCCACGCAAAATAACCATCTACCATTGGCTTGATGATAACCTGGCGATGTTTTAATCGTTTTGCGGCAGATTCCTCTGCAAGCTTCTTTTCCTCGCGGTAGATCGCTTGGATCTGTTTTAGTGCCAGACAGGCAAGCGAATCGTTACGTCTGGCTTTGGGCAGGGCTTTTAGTGCTTCGTCAAAGTAGCGTCTGGAATGAGCCCAGCATCCTGCGATGGTCAGATCTTCCCGCTCTGCTTCCAGTGTGTGGTAAACCTGATATCCGTCCGTCACGCAGATCCCACGGAAGTCTTTTAAAAACTTCTTCGGATGCGATAGATTTCGCGATGGCTGGTAATCATATAGAATGATCGGCCTATCCTCATACATTTTTCCGGTCCGATAGACCCACATGAAATGTTTGGAGCCCTCCGTTCTGTTTTCTTTTGTAACACGGACCGGTGTTTCATCTGCCTGCAGGACATGATACTCGTATAGTTTTTTATGCATACAGTCATAGATCAACGACAGATATCTTTCCGTACAAAGTATCGTCCAGTGTGCCATCTCACGGCGGCTGATCTCTAGACCATAACGGGCAAACTCCTGCTCCTGACGGTACAATGGAACAGCATTTACATACTTGGCATTCAATATCCCTGCTAACAGCGAATGGGAGACCAGACTGTTACGGAGCAGATACGCCGGATGGTCTGCCTTTTTGAAATGATTGTCCTTTTTGGATCTGTAAACCCCTATGTGGTGTTCCTCGATCTCGATCTTGGCAGGCGTGAAACGATATCGGTTGTAAATCTCATCTTTTAACTGATACCAGCCGTTGTCTCCGAACTCCCAGATAAGTTCTTCTTCCGTCATTTTATGGGAGATCTCCACGGTCGGCAGGTCCGCAAGAATGAGAGAACGTTTCCCTTTGGCTTTTTTGGATCTTTGTTTTACGGGTTCGTTTTCATCATACTCCGTGATCGCCGCAACGGCTTCCGCTTCATTGAAAAATACAAGTTTGCCGTCTACTTCCATAAATGCGATCTGGTTATCCGGAGCCATTTTTTCAGATGACCTGCCAAAACGTTTGCTGTTTGCCACGGCAAGCTGTTCTAACACAAGCTGGAGTTTTGAATCGATGCTTTCAAGCTGCTCCTGCGTAGCCAGAAACAACTGTACAAGTGTTGCTTTATCAAATTTATTCAGTTGTTCTTCCGTGTATTTCATTGCCATAGCAGATCATCCTTTCCAAGGACTATTATAACAGATCCTGCACGATTTTGCGAATCCGTTTTTTCGTCATTTTGCCTAGGGATGTATCGCTTTAAAATGCACCGGAGAGGCACCGCTTTAAGACACCCACAAAAAGGAAGAAACCGGGGTTTTGTATCACAGATGTGTCGAGAACCATGTCAGAAAGCGGATTATCGTGCCTGTTTTCCCAGTCATTCGCAGAAAGAGCGAGATAGAAAACACAGGGAAAATTTCTCTGTTTTGCACAAAAAGATCAGGCAAAAAACTCAGGCTGTGTTACGTTTCTTACGGCTTTTTTCGGGGTAATCGTCAGTCCTTCCATCAACCAGCGGAACTGCTGCTGTGTTAATCCGCGGACTTCGGATTCTGTTCGAGGCCATTGAAAACTGCCTGCTTCAAGACGTTTATACAAAAGAAGATAGCCGTCATTTTCCCAGAGCAGTCCTTTGATACGGTCTGTTTTGCGTCCGCAGAAAAGATATATCGTATCCGGCTCGAAACAATGATCACCAAGATGGCTTTGAAACAGAGCCGCCAACCGGTCAATCCCGGATCTTAAGTTGGTGTACCCTGTCACAATATAAACCTGTTTAAAACAGGAAGCGTCATTTAACATCGGCAACCACCCGCAACACTTTTTTCAGCAATTCATCAGAAGTAGATTCTGTTATGTGAAGTGTAATTCCGTTTATGCTCATTTCTAATGATGAATCGGATGACAGTGTTTCTTTCTTTAACTGTTCCACCTGCACAGGAACAATGCTTTGGTGTACCGGCTCTTTCTGCATTTGATCCAGACAGGCTTTGCGGACTTGCGAAAGCCGGTAGTAATAATTCGCCTTAGAGATAGCATGTGTATGGCACCATTCATCGACCGACATTCCATTGGGACGCGACTGGCAGTCACGTATCTGGTCTGCCCATTCCATCAGCCGGTACTGGCGTGCCACTGTAGTTGTTTCTATTTCCATAGTCTTTTCCTCCATTGCAGTCCAAAAAGTCAAAACTAAACTTTTTAGACGGATTGATTTGTTGTTAAGACTATTGTTGCACAAAAATGGAGGGATGACAATGTACGGACTATGGAGCGGTTACATTAATTTTCTATTTTTTCTCTATTACTGTTTGTTTTTCAATGCATTTTGCGGAAACTCAAGACTCTCTATGGAGCGTTTACCGTTAAAACACATAATTTCAAAAAACTGGAAGCCTTAATTTTATAAGACTTCCTTCATTGCTTTTAGTATTCAACTAAAGAACCTTGCATCTTTCAATCACCATCCATAATTTAATCCTCCTAATATTTTAAGTATAATATTAAAAAAACAAATTCAAGACTTGACATTAATAAAATCCCATTCAAGACTATAGGTATAAAACAAATTGGGATTATCAATTTCAAGCTGATATATCACTCTATTATCATCTGTAGTCTCTTCTTCGATATGGTGGAATTGATCCAAAAAGTCATATTCCATTTTCATATCTGCGTATCTAACATAACGTATATTATCTAGTAGAGGTGCCTCCTTAGGAATAATTACTTTTAAAATTAATTTTTTTGTCGGATACTTTATCATCTGTGCAAAGTAGGCGTGCATAAGATGAGACTCATCCTTAACGTACGATTTCACACCATATGAAATATGATTTCCTACAGAAACTGTATTATTTAATACAATTTGGTAATGATAAGGAGAAACTTGGTCTTTAGTATCTATAAAAGAATATCCATTTTCATTCTCAATCAATTCTGATTTATCATAAGAACTTCCTGTCCATGTAAGTGTTCTGTCAAGACTATTGTATTCACCACCAAGTACCTCTATGTCAACTTTTCTTAAACTCTCTATGTTTTCTCGATTTAAAAATTCTAGAGAGACCTCCATCCTATGATATAATAAGTCCTTTGTTAATGGTTGCTTTGAACTTGAAGAAATAACTTCCCTCGCCTCATCCTTACAATTTATCCCACTTACTAATTCTAATTCATCTTTTTGAGCAAGCATAGATCTGTATAATCTAACATAGGCTTCACCTATTGCACCACTAAATAAATGAATTCTAGGATTACCAATTCCATCACCAAAACTCAAAATGTGTTTTTGCGCAATCCCTGGATAAGGATCAATGTAATATATATCTTTTATGCCAAGTTGAAATGCCTTCTTAGAACATAGTTCGCACGGGCTCGCGGTACAAAACAAAAATCCCCCTTTAACCCCCTGCCCTCCGTATTTAGATATTTGCAAAAATGCATTTTCTTCTGCATGTAAAGCTCTTGTAAAAACTTGATTCTTATCATTTTTCAAACCATTATAAATATCTTTAAAACAGTAGGAAAATTTTCTTCCATGCAAATTAGTACTTTCTAATTGACGCCCTATATGTATTAAGCTTTTCTTAAATGTTTCATTTTCATATTCAAATTCACTAAAACAATCTTTTTGATTTCCTTTGCAATAACCATGAACATCTCTATAAATACACTCTAATTGCTTATTAGGAACATCATTCCAACCTACAGATTTTATTGCAAAATCTGGTCCTGTAACAACTGCTCCCACTTGTCTTGATAAGCAACCAGAATTATATTTTGCATTGTACGCAAGTTGCATACATCTTTCAATATCACTCGGAACAACTAAACCAGGATGAATCATTAGCGTAATATATTTAACCAATTGCCTTGTCAAAGATAATCTTCTTCCATTTTTCTCATCCATATTCACAAGATGAATATCCGCCATTTCAAAACAATTAGCAATATTTTGATGATAAAAAATCTTACCATTATCAAATTTAGATTCATATTCTACATAATCCAAACTTTTTTGCTCTTCTTCATCTAATGCTCCCAATCTGCCTTGTCTCATTTTTTCGTCCACACTTATCGACATCAAAAAATAGGACCGATATACATCTTTTAAATAATTAGACTCATTAGCATTTCTAATTGCATCAATACAAATTCTCGCCTTTTCCCCTCCCTTATGCTTTTTTATTAACTCTATTATTATCCGTATTCGTTTTGCAAAATCCAATATTTTATCTTGATGTAGTTCGCTAACATAAGGATTTCCACTTGCTCTTATATTGTTAGCAATTTTTTGTAATAAATATGTGTAAAAGTGGTATTTTATTGGTGGATCATCCTGTAGTTTTCTCTTTTTCTCTTCATAGCATGAATATTTTAGGAAGATTTTCTTTACTCTATTTTTATACTCAGCAAGTTTGTTGATATACAGTTCATAATAAATATCTATATCTTCTTTTGAAACAGTCTCCCAATCCTTTATTGGGGAAAGAGGATGCTTTGCTATTTCTTCAAATATATAATTTAATCCATGAATCTCATTTTCCAACTCTCTAAAATTATCAATTTTAAAAGAATCTTTATTTTTGTCACTTTGAAGAAATTTTAGGTATTCAACAAAAACCTCTTCGCCTTTTTTGTTATCTTTTTGATATTCAAAAATATAGGATAAAATTACACAACTTCCTTCAATAACCTCAAACGGTTCCCATCGTTTGTCTGTTTCAATATAACTCTTAATTATTTCAAACTCCTTCTTTTCTTTTAAGGATGTCTCCCGCTCATCATTATATTCATATTCTAAATCACAAAATTCTTTTTTTAAAATGCTAGCAACAGTGCTACAACCAGCCCCAGTTCTCCCTGTTAATCCCAATATAATTAAATTTTCTTTTTCACTGTATAATTGACATACTGCTTCATTATAATTTTTCATCAGTACCTCCTAACTATTTCTGCAAGCATTTTGCAAGCACACAAAACAGGAAACCTTGATTTATAAGGCTTCCCGCTATTTTTACATCACTCAAACTCAATTTTGGCAACTATATGTTGTGGTTTGTCAATCCGTTAAAGCGGGTAATTTGTATGTTCAGCCTATTTATTCTAGTGATTTTTTGAGTTCGCGGGATTTTTTGCTTACATTTTGCTGACTAACTCTTATAATTTCTTCTCCACTTTCTGCCCAATCCAGCAATGGAAATTTAAAAAAATTTTCCATCTTGCAGTATATCCAACGCAATCAACATCTACAATACTTTCTCGCTTCATAGCCTAACGAATATTAGATACTTCCTTGGACTTTTGCTTATCGCTCAAAACTGCTGACAATGAGCCTGACAGAACAATACTTCATTACGCATATTTTTCTCATTTTCATCATTCTACGGAAATAAATACTCTGTTGTAATTCCTTTTTGAGCAAGTTGTTCCATTAATTATGCTTTTTATCTTTGCAGGAATAATAATTTTCACCAAAAAATTTCCTTTATCCAATTCTTTTGGTGCAACTACCTCATGTGGACAAAATATATTATCTCCTGCATATCTACTTGTTCTCATTTTATCAATTGGCGTTTCAAATTTCACACCACATACATACAGGCAACCTTTTTGTCTTTGTATTCTCAAATTATCTATATGTGGATTACATGGTTGCAAAATCATAAAGCCATGATCTAAATAGGAAACTAACTCTGTGTAAAAATCCTCTTTGCAACTACACTTATCTTCCAGCTGCGGATACTTCCGAAACAAAGTTTTTGCATATTCTTTTATGCTCACTCGTTTTTCTTCTACATTAACAAGTTCGCACTGTATCTTTGTTCTCATCCACCTGGAATCATCTGGAGAATATGACCATATAAATATGGACGCATCTTTATCCAGATTATCACAACAGGAAAAGTACAGTGCAACATCTATATCTGTCGAAAAATCAATTAACCTAGTAGCATGTATGTAATGCTGATTATATGCCATCACCTCAAATAAGGAATCTCCTGATTCAGATATACTCTCATCCACAGATTTATCTCTACATATACTTGGAGTTATCTTCCAAGAAGAATCACTTTGTCCTCGATAAAATGCCTGCATATATGTCCGTTCATCACCTGGATCTCCTCTACCTTGCCTTGGCAATTTATAAAACAAATTATAATCATTTGCAATTTTATAAACTTGAGAAAGTTCTTCTACTGTAATTTCCTGATAATCATATTTTTCTTCAAAGGTTGGCATAGGTACTCCTCTCTAAATCATTCTACTCTTTACTATCCATGAGCGTCATAAATAAATAATTTCACGAATACTTGTTTCAATAGGAGTCGCATCATATCTATTAAACAAGACAAGATTCTTTCCTATAATTTTTTTAGTTCTTGTACATGGATAAATGATTCCAGTAACCCCTTTCGATTCCAAGTATCCTGCTAAAACATGAAACGATTTATATGCTTTTTCCTTCCCAACATCATCCTTTTCATCGACTTTTTTGTATATGGTATTACAAACCATCTTTAAATATTGTTTTGCCACTGCTATCTCCACAAACGATCTGTCAATAATAGACCCATTAACATTTTTCTCAACATATCTTTTTACACTACGCTTAGTTGTGCCCATTTTCTTTACTTCTTTCAGATTTGACAGCGTTGCTTCAACAAATAGGTCTTTAAGTATTTCCTCATATTTATCCATTTCCATTTGTATTTTCCACAACTCAACATCGTTGTATGACAAATCCAAAATTCTACCTGCCTTAACTGGTTTAAAATGACAAAATGAATACTTTTCTCCCTTCTTTGCCCTATACTCTTCTAAGCATATATATTCATTAATGGATAAATCTTCTGAGTATACCTTTTCCTCTTTTTCAAAAGATAAATACAAATATGTTTTTCCCGGAGGATTCCATCTGTTTACAGTCGAAGTATTATCCCAAGGAACAAATCTACTTATGCCCCAGTTCCAATCTGGAACAACTCTGCACAACACATCATCTTCGCTTAATGAATACACAAATACATCCTCGTATTTCTGCATACATTTTGAAAACACATCGTCAAAAATATCTATAAATGCCTTATCGCTGTTTTCTGAAACATTAAGAATATCATCCCACTGCTTCTCGATAATAACCCTTGCATTTTCCAATCGCACATCTGAAACAAATTTTTCAAAATAAAATGGCGGAAGATTAACACCTAAAAATATTGTATATGTTCTTAAATACCCTATGAAATCTATAAATATATCTTCTGTATATTCACCTTTTTCTTTATAATCATTCTCTAACTGTTTTCCACACTCATCGAGCATTTTATACAACATAAAATCATTCTTGCCAGTATTCCATAAATCTCTTCTAATTCTTTTGCTGATTAACCTAAGTATGTCCTCATATTTAGAAGATAACGATTCTAACTTTTGCAATTTCTGCAAAATAAATATACTGTACTCAGCTTTTCCTATCATCAAGTCATCCCTTCCTCCTAATACGATATATCATATTATTTGTATTCCCCTCCATTTCGAGGACTCTTAAATCAACCAACATCTTCATATACCTCCAAGCAGTTGTACGTGATTTTTGAGTTATTTTCATTACTTCCTGAACAGATATTTCTCTTTTCACCTCTAATACTCTAATAACATCCACTAATTTTTCAAAATCCTTTGGTTTCAAAACTTGTTTCAAACTTGTTTCAAAACTTGTTTCATTTTGCAACAAGTTATCATTTTCCATTTCATTTTCTTCCAAAAACGCCGGATGAATCGGTATCCTAATCCTCATAGCTCGTCTATCTTCATCCGTAAAAAATTCTGCGCGTGGAGAACCGTTCTTTTCCAGTTCTTCTTGTATTGTCGGAATCCCAGAAGAATGACCTTCTGACAAATCCAATTCTTTCAAAAATTCTCCCAATCTTCTGTTACGATAGTATCTTGAAACAAATCGCTTACCTTCTGCTATCGTCGTTTCAGATATAGACCGATCAATTCCCGGGAAATTCATAATATTAATGCAATCCGGCTCTATCTCTATTGTCACCGGCTCACAAGACATGTAATCTCTGTGATAAAAGGCATTAACAACGGCCTCCTCAATTGCCTGATACGGATAATTCATAATCCGCAAAGCTTCCATTTGATTTGGAATCTTGATTACTTTTTCTCGTATGAAAAGATTTCGAAATCGTTCCATTGTTGCCTGAATCATCTGTGGTACGGAGCCTGTGATATTAGGAAAATCCTCGCTGACACTTGGATTTTCTATACTCCCCTGCGGAAATGATGTCATCTGAACATAGGTGTATGGAAAAAACCGGTCCGGATGCTCACAGAACATCATGATTGCCACATTTTGAATATAACGGAGTTCCGGCGGTCCTACCAGTAATTGCATATCTTCTAATATCTCCTCTACGCCTCGTTCTTTAACCTGCTTTGCTAATTTACTACCTGTTTTTCTCAAATGATCTTCCAAAAGAACAGGTGAAATGTCATCAAAAACAGCCTTATGATTCGCTCTGCAATCATAAGGAGTCTGATCTGACATATTAATCAATTCCCTTTCTTGTTCAGGATTTGCCTTGACAGAACTGGTTAGATAACGAATATAATAATTATACTTCTTGTCCTTTTTGCTGGTAACATGTTCTGGTGATTTGTAAGGACGCTGCTGTCCAGTTCTCGCCACAATAACAAGAATCCATTTTCCGTCAACTTCCAACGGAATCGCCTTCGGAAAATATGGGGGAGATATCATATTGTTGTAACTGAGCATTTCTTTTTGAATTTCATCCAACATGTACTCCGGAATTCCTTTTACCGGACGTACTGCTATCCCATGTGCCTCTTCAACGCCGACAGCAATATATCCACCACCATCATTGTTGTAATCATTTGCAAATGCACAAACACTATGATAGATGTCATCCGGGTTCCATCCTGCTTTGAATTCTATGCGGTCTGATTCAATTTTTCTTTTGTTTAACAAATCTTCTACGCTTATTTCAAGTTCCATAGTGTCCTCGCTTTCCAATATGTATTATATACTAATTTGCAACTTGCATTCAAACACGTTTTTGGTTAAGTGCTGCTCCTACAGCTCCTCTTCTAATGGTTTCCAGCTATCATCAGACATATCTTCCACATACTCTGTGTTATTGATGAATAATTCTTCATCTATATCTCTTACAAAGCCCCAATGCAAATTATATTTCTTAGCATACTGCTTAAACGCAATAAACTTATTCTCTATCTGCATATCGATGTTTTTACTATGTCCTGAACTTTCGCCACCTTTTGTTTCTATAATCCAATCCGTTCCATCTTTTAAGTGAACGATATAATCCGGATAAAACAACCACTGTTTCGATATCCCATCCATATACACAATAGACAAATACTGCTGTCCTGTATCCCCATTTTTATATACCCACTCAACTTTATCATTGTTTTCACAATATCTCTCGAATAATCTCTCCGGTAAACTTCTTGTTTTGTCAGTAACAAACTCATTCGTATATTCTCGATACGCATTCATTCGCATTAATGTACGATGTTTTACTTCACTGAACTTATATACCTCCATTTCCGGAATACAAAATCGAGTTACCTTCGGTTCTAATTTTAAGGATAACTGAGTACCACCCATCTGAGAAGTTACCTTCTTAAAATCTATCTTCAACTGTTTTACATTGTTAATGACAAACGCATAGAAATCCGAATTTTCCAACTCAATAAGTTTGTATTTTTTCTTTTTCCCCTTACTAAACATTCTTCTCAAAATGTTCTTTACCTTTTGAGACTGCATACCGGTAACTTTTTTGATTTCATCGACGGAATGCAATAAATATATACCATGGGTATGCGTATTTACTGTTGTTTTTACTTTTATTCTATTGTCCGTACTACCCTGTGCAAGCGATTCAGTAGTTCTAAATACTCCCTGGAGGATCTTACTATCTATTTCATGACTAAAATCATATCCACCAGCCTCAAGATTTTCTCGGTTAATATTTTTATCCGAACCAAGCTTGTAGCTTTTTTTGAAATAATCATATACTTTTTCCAAAGTCTCACGTTCTCCAAGACCATCAAAATCTAAATCACGCATTTCTTTCGTAAGCGTAAATCCTTTTGCCTCATCACGTAAGAACAATCGCCGCACTTGATATGCTTTATCTAGAGATGACAATAGCCCTATCTTATACTGCGTATCCAATGTATAAATATAGCAATAATCAAGTATATTCATCCCATAATGCTTCCCCTCTGGCATTCGACGAATTCGTCCGATTGTCTGAATCTGAAAATCTTCACTTCCCCCTTCGCGCAATTTTACTAGTATTTTCGCTCTCGGGCAATCCCACCCGGTAGATATCGCCTGCTTCATTAGTAAAAATGACGGCGAACCATCCAAGTCAGTCAAATCATCACTTACAATTTTTTCGTCACTCATCCAGATATTAACCATACCATTATCATAAGTATATCCCATTCCGGCGAGTTTTTCCTCCACTGCCTTTATCGTCTCTGGTTGCCCCATTGGAAATTGAATCAAAACAAGTGGTCTTACATTAACATCTTCTTTTTCATATGCTTTCGCAATCGCTTTTCTTTTTTCATCAGCCAAGTCGAGCAAATATTCATAATCATCTTGTATCTCTTTACTATCGTCAACACCTTCATTGACATAAATTGCTTTCGTAATCAGACCAGCATCGATCACATCCTCTTCACTGATCTCATAGTACTCCTGATGAGGTACTTTGTTTGCTGTTGCCGAAACACGAATAATATTCTTGGCTACAAATGCATTTATTACATCATCCGCCTTTTTGGTATTATTCAAATGCTCTTCATCAATAATGACAACAAACTCTGTCCCATCTTTGTGAGCTTCTGCAATCTTTTCAAAAAGATTGGATCTCTCACTGTCCTTTAATGCTGTATTTCCTCTTTTGGTGACAAGCTCCCAGTTAATAAATGTAACACTACCGGGTTCAAAGCCCGCCATCATAGAATACATAAGATTTCTCGTATCTATATGTGGTGTTACTTCTTCCATTCTCGCTTTACTCTGCTCTTCCAAGTTGCCCTTTCCTGGACACAACCATACAAAAGCAGTATTTCCAGCCGTATTTTTCAAGAATTCATCAACATATTTTATCAATATTATCGTTTTTCCAGCACCCGTTGGAGCTTTTACTGTAATAACTTGTTTGCTTGTCGTTTCAACAGTTTTTTCAATTAAAAACTCCACACATTGCGTCTGAAACTCATAATCTTTCATCTTGCCTACCATAATTCTCCTACCTCTCTTAATTCGAAATCAAAATAGCAATCTGGAATAATTCTTACATCAATATTTTGTAGTAATTTTTCTTGCGAAGTTGTTAGCAATACATCTTGGTTAATAAATACCACTCCAATGCACTCATACTCATTGAAATGATTTTCAAATTCATCCATTTCCTCATCATCCATAATCATGATGTATTTCTTATTATCTACCTTCACCCCATACTGAAGTTGAATCATTTCCTTGATATGTTCAAGGAGATCATCGTAGATATTTTCACTCTCCTTATCTACAAAATCTGTTTTGTAATATTTCAGATTGGCTTTTCGTCCTTCTGAATAATCACTTCCATCTTGCCTTTTTCCTGTGATAACCGTTTTTAAGCGCTGATAAGTAACTTCTTCACAAATATTATTATCATTGTTAGTGCATAAAACAAATTTTCTGTTTCCTGCATCTTCATTATTTAATTCCATAACTGCCTGCGCAGTTGTTCCTGAACCGGCAAAAAAATCAAGAATCGTTATTTCTTTGCCAAAGGGAATTTTTAATAAATATTTAATCAGGTTTAATGGCTTCGGATAATCAAATGCTTTTTTCCCAAACAAATTCATAACCTCCTGTGTTCCTCGCGCAGAATTTGCACCATTTAAATCCTTAATTAAATTTTGATAAGGCAAACTTCTATTAATAGGCATATCATTATTGTCTACTTTATAATATTGTTTAAAATATACTGCCCATTTGTCTTTTTTCTTCTTGAAGACAATAAAATCATTTTCTATTCCCCATTTCACTTTACTTTGCGACCATCTCCAATTCCAATTTTCTTTCTTCGCAGTATTACTTCCCGGATACAATAACTGACCATCTGGCATTTTTATTTGATAATTTAGTGCATCCGAATAATGTTGTCCCGTCATTCTTCGATCCAATTTGTTTAATACATATTTGCCACGCTTTTCTAAATATTCATCTTGTAAAGAGTACTTATCATCATCTTCTACCGGCTTTGATGATATTTTACATTTTTCTTTATTCTTGGCATAACACAACACATATTCTGTAACTGTTTTTATGTCTAAACCAGTATTTGAACCTGGTGTAGATTGCCAAATAATATTAGCCAAGTAATTTGATTCTCCAAAAATCGAATCGCACAATAATTTTAATGAATACAATTCAACATCATTTATCGATATCATTATCATTCCCGTAGCACTCAACAAATTTTTAGCCACCAAAAGTCGTGCAGCAATAAAAGATAACCATTTGCTATGTCTATAACCATCATTACCATCTATTATGCTATCATTATAAACAAAATCCTTACTTCCAGTATTATATGGTGGATCAATATATATCACATCAATCTTTCCCTTATGCGTCTTTTCCAACAACTTAAGCGAGTGCAGATTATCTCCCTCTAAGAGAAAATTGTACTGTTCGTTTTCAGGATCACCTACAATCTCCTTGTCCTCCACTTCCGTAAAAACAGGAATATGTGTCTGCATCTTCACATCCACTTCTTCCTCGTGTTCTTCCCACACAAGTCCATATTTTTTTGCTGTAAGTTCTCTTTCAATCTGATTAATCGCAATCAACGATGCATCATCAGTATGCTGTTCTTTCAAAGTTTCAAGAAATTCCAGCATTTTTTTTCTTCGAATCTGTGATAAATTTGCCATAAGTCCTCCTGTTTATCTACTCAACATATGTTTTCTTTTCTTCCTTGCTCAAGCAAAGATAATTCAAATAGCAAGCACTACACTTTTCTTTTGAGCACTTTCTATCCAGTTTATTTTCTCTAATATTTTGGGCAGCATTACGAATGTCTTTTGCAACTGTCTCTGTGAGTCCCTCTGTCACACGAACTCTTTCACTTTCCACCTTGTCGAGGTTAAGTATTTCCAAATAATCTGCACTCTTCCCTGTCAGTTCTTGGTATCCGAGTGCATAGATTTTAAGTTGCTCTGCCTCTAAACATTGCGTAACATCTCTGTCTGCTGTTTTAAAATCAACTATTGTTATTTTCTCTTCTCCAGATATTTCACGATGCTTTACAAGATCAATACGCCCATTAACCTTAACACCATCGCCCATGTCCAACTCAATATCAGCCTCAGCCATTTCAATATTTTTAAAATCTGCTTTATTTTTCTCAAAATACATATCAACAGATTTCTTTGCACTCTCCAACATATTTTGTTCCATTTTACTATTTGCATATGGCAGATAAAAAGTATCTTCCACTATTGCCTGAACATCTTCACGAGTAAGATTTTCTCCGTCAAGATACTTCTTATGAATATTACGCACAATATTATGTACTGCATTTCCATATCCCATAGCGGCTGCAATAGGTTGCACAAATCCATAAAACATTGACAACTTAAATCTGTACGCACAATCAAAAAAATCCTGTAAGATTGAGAAATTCAAGTTGATCGCAGACTTTTCTTCTACCATAGGCGGTAATTGCTTTCCGGAATATTCCATTTTATCATCATAAGATAACATATATGGGGATTCCTTCGCTTCAACCAAAAATGTTGAAATCTTTTTATCTCTTCTATATGGGCATCTCGTCAGACACAAATATTTTTTTGCTCTTGTCACAGCTACATAAAATAGCCTGCGCTCTTCCTCAATCCCTGAATTAAATCGTTCTGAGTTTTGAATCCAGTCTCTGTTTATAATATGCCACACATTTTTTCCACCAACACCAGCCGCCGGAAAATTGTTTTTACTCAACTCCGGGACAAAAACCGCTGTATACTCTAGTCCTTTCGACTGATGAACTGTCATAATATTTACAGCGTCCGGACGGATGTATGTATTATCCAAATGCCCTTCCGGATAATAATCGCTTGCCGTATATTCCATAAATTTGCAAAATCGAGCAAGTTTATTTTTAGGAAGTGTCGCAAAATTGATTGATTCAAAATCATTTATAACCTGACTAAATTTCCCTAGGTTATAAAGAATCACCTCTGTAATAGCATTTTCTTCCTGCTCGGTTATATAAATCAAGCGAAGAAAATTATGATATATTTCCTGCAAAACAAACTCTCCGTAATACTTCATTTTCTTAACATCTATACCACTTAAGTAAGTCAGTGCATCTGACAAATCTTTCAAATCCAGCTCATAATTAACCTCTTTCCATAAATTAAAAAGATCTGTCATGCTAATCTCACCATTAAGATATCTAAATATTCCCCTTGAAGCTTGGCATTCTGCAGTAGAAAACAGCGCATTAACGCCTTCCACAATATATGGAATACCGTACTTGTCAAACGTTTCTGAAAAGTACTCTCCAAATTTTTTCTTTCTAAGCAATACTGCCATTTCAGAATATTTAACTCCACTTTCATGGAGCGCTTTTATTCTACCAGCTATAAAATCACATTCCTGTTCAATATCTTCAAATTCACGATATATTGTGTCGCCTTCTTCATATTTAAATTTCGCACCTGATACCATGTTCTTGCTTAAACGACGATTATTATTAATAATTACTCTTTGCGCAATATCAACTATCGCTTCTGAACTTCGATAATCCGTATCAAGCACAATATACTTTTCGACTCCATAACGTTCCTTAAATGTAAGTATATTCTCTGAATCACTGCCTCGAAACTGATAAATGGTTTGATCATCATCACCCACGATGCACAAATTACTTCCACCATTCTTGATTAGTTGTATAAGTTTTTCTTGAATAGGATTTGTATCTTGGTACTCATCTACCGTCAAGAATTTTACTCTTGATGTTATTCGCTTTCTAAACTCATCGTTTTTCTGCATTTGCTCCAACATTTCACGTAAAATAAGAGAATAATCAAAATAATGCTGTGAATACAGCAATTCTTTATATTTTTCTACTGCATCAAAAGTTGTTTTATCCCAACTATCTCTTGTTTCCCAGCTCTCATTTAACATGCTCATTGTCGAAAGGAACAAGCCGGTTTCTCTATACATTTTCAAATCAAGATCTTTCATTCCACACTCAAAATAGTTTTTATCAATAAACAACTTGGTTTTTATCTCATCTAATACAAAAAAACTTTGAAACTGCGGTATATATTCCTGTAACATCTTCAGGCAAAAACCATGTATGGTCCCAATATACATTTCTGCAAACCCCACAGTACTTCCCAGTTCCTTTTTTGCATACTTGTATATTCGACTTTTCAACTCTTCAGCAGCCTTTTCTGTAAATGTAAAAGCCACAATATTAGCTGGTGTAATATCCTTCGTTTGCTTCAAAATATTAACAATCCTTCTTGTTACAACACCCGTTTTACCAGCTCCCGCACATGCTATTATTTCCAAATCTTCATCAATTGTCTCAACTGCTTCTTTTTGCTTTTCTGAAAGCCCATCAAAAATCCCCATACCAATACTCCTTTATAACAGTGTACAAAATTATAGTCTCCCGGATAATAACCTATCAACACTCTATCACAGCTGCCGCCTCATGATATGTACGTGCTCTCTATTAGCTACTACTTATTTCTCATTTTCAGGCATATACTCCATAATATCACCGTAATCCGTTCCTAATGTTTTACATATTTTATCCAAAATACTCATAGAAACAAATTCGTTTTTTACAAGTTTTGTCATAGTATTCGGTGCTATTTTGGCTTTTTTTCTCAATTCTGCCTTACTCATCTCTTTTTTCGCTAATTCTATCCACAGCCTCTTATATGATACTGCCATAATCACTCCTCCAAAACAGGTCAATCATCCACTATTTTTAGTTTATCATAATACCTTCAGAAATTCAAGAGTTTGTCGCATGTTCTTGCGATTTTATTAAATGAAACAAATCATATATCAAGATACCGTTTTCACCGCTTTATCCATTATCGACAAAAAAGTATCAATCGTACTTTCTTCCCACCCTGCCAACCATATCAACATCTGGATTTCTTCCCGAGACATATCTATGCCACGCAGAAATTTCAACATCTTTTCCATCTGCCGGTTCTGATAATCTGTCAATCCATTCACTTTTATTCCCCCCGTTTCGTTCGATTGTACTCGTGTAAAATGTCAAATTATCTGTTACCGTTTGGACATCATGTCCAAACACAAATTATTTTCTTTGCTCTCACGTTTGGACAATTTGTCCAAACGCAAAAATACCGTTGTTTTTCCCTGTCATGTCTGGACATCATGTCCAAACATACCATTTTTATCCCATTTTTCATCAATTTTAATGTATATTTATAGCACATAAAATGCACATTTTTCTTGTTCTTTTATGCCTTGCAAGATACGCATCCTGTGTCCACACGGATGCACATCAAAGGATTATCCTTGGATGTCCTTGCAAGGGAAAACTCCCTTGAACCCTTTTTTACTTCGCCGTACATACAATCTCGTGCCACGAGATTGTAATCACAGATAGGCCAAAATCACCATCTGAAGTTCTCCGGTATACCGACTTTCTCTAAATACTCCTGTCTTGCCTTCTCTCTTTTCTCTGGCGTTCCAGCCGTCTTATATCGGGTATACACTTCCCGTTTCACCATTGCTTCCAGTTTCTCCTGCAATCGTGATCGTATCCTATCCTCATCACATCGAATATCTGCCAGAAAATATTTCACTAAATCTATAAATAACTCTTCCGGGATTGTAACATTTTTCTTTTTCTCCATATCTTTTCCTTTCTCCGGTTATTTTTCTGCCAGCAAAACACAACAACGCAACAATGCACGACAATGGCTTTTGCGGTGTTGATTTTTCAAAATCTTTGATTGCAACACCGTATTTTCCTATGGCTTGTATTGTTGCGTTGTTGCCTTGCGACTAAAAATATTTACTATCTAAAATCCAATACCAGGCATTATTTACCTTTTGGGATTTTATTTGCAGTTCCTTTTTAACCATTTCCATCGTACGCCAGGAAATGCCTCTGTCTCTTGCTTTTTCCTGTATCTGAGATACTGCTGCTTCTTTTGTAGTGCAGCTTAAAGAAACTAACAAATCTTTTGCCTCTTCCTGCTTGCTGGTTTTTGGTGCAAATCCGCCAGCCAGTTCATCCTCGGTTATGTCATAATCACCTTTCCATGTAAATACTCCATCAGTCAGAACAAAGGACTTGGCATGCCCTCGTTCTGCCAGATTATTTTTTATCTGTATCATGGCACGCCGGTTTTCCTGTCCCTTTACTCTGCCAACCAGCAACACACTTCTCGCCACAGCAAAGAAATCAATGGAACCCATTCCTCGATAGGCAACTTTCCCGCCGGCATTTTTATTCATATGACCGATTAAAACAATAGCACAGCCGGTCCGTTCTGCCACCTGCCCCAGATGTTTTGTCATATCTCTTGCTTCATTTGCACGATTCATATCCATTTTGGCGCCAAGATATGCTTGTATCGGATCCAGAATCATAAGCTTTGCTTTTTCCTTCAAAATTGCCTGCTCAATTCGTTCATCCAGCATACTAAGAGATACATCCGTTTCGTCAATCACAAAAATGTTATTGCAGTCAGCCTGTGCCTTTTCAAGTCTCGGCTTTACAGTATCAGCCAAGCCATCTTCTGCCGTCTGGTAAATAATATGCAGCGGCTGTTCCGGATTCATATGTTCGGCCAGCCCCTGTCCCTTGGAAAGAACTGCCGCAATATTCAATACGAGTGTAGTTTTTCCCTCTCCGGGATCACCCTGAATGATTGTTAGTTTGCCATATGGGATAAATGGATACCAGAGCCACGATATTTCCTTCGACTCAACATCCGACATATTGATTATTTTCAAGTTTGTCTCATTCATATCAGCTTTCACCTCCCTTCTTTTGAGCAATTTTCGTAAGCATTTCAAGTATCATTTTCAAAGCAATTACATCTTCTCCAGATAACACGTCGGAAAAATCCTCTTCTTCGGATTCTTTCAAAGCATCTGCAATCCTCGCCAGTTGTTCCTTCATCTTATCCGAAGTACGAATGTTACCCTTTATTAGAATTTTCTGATACAGACAACTTTCAATAAAGTAATCTGATTTCTTTAGACCGGACAGTTCTATCCTTTTTTCAATCAAATTCCTTTCCTGTTCTGTTACACGAAAATTCAAAATAACATTTCGTTTTCTTGCCTTTTTCCCATCGTTACTTTTCAATATAGGGGATGACTGTGTTGTTCTCCTATATATTTTATCTGCCATGATTTTCACTTCCTTTTCGCATCACACTCAGTTTATCTGCCATATCTTTTTGTACCGATGGATACAAATGTGCATACCGCATCGTAACTGTTTCTGATTCATGCCCCAGCCTCTCTGCTATCTGAACCGGCGAAAATCCAAGTTCAATCAACGCTGCACAGGCACTATGTCTCAAATCATGAATTCGAATTCGCTTTACGCCACTTGCCTTCGCTCCACGATCCATTTCATGATGAAGATAACTTTTGGTGATATTGAAAATTCGCATGTCCTTATCCGGTTTATAAAGCATTCCCAGCAAATCTTCAATTTCATCACACAAAAAATCCGGCAGATCTATGGTTCGGTTTCCTTTTTCCGTCTTCGGTGGCATTATTTTCTTTTCTCCATGAACTACCTGAAGCTGCTTATTGATCACCATCTTCCGATTTTCAAAATCAAAGTCCGCCGGAGTAAGTGCCAGCAATTCCGAAACACGGACTCCTGTCCAGTAAAGGATTTCAAACGCATAATAGGAAATCGGTTTTGTTTTCATTTCCTCGGCAAATCTCAAATACTCATCCTTCGTCCAAAAAAACATTTCTCCTGCATTGGATTTTCCTATCTTTTTGCACCGCTTACATGGATTCTCCGCCAAGCCATAATATCTTACTGCATGATTGAAGATTGCTGACAACTGCGTGTTTACAGTTCTCAAATAAGTATTTGAGTAGCCTCGTCCATTCTCATCTCTCTTTTGTAGCATTTCATTCTGCCATCTCAAAATATCCGTTGCGTCAATCTCAGACAGATTCTTTTCCGAGAAATACGGCAAAATATGTGTCTTCACAATGTGAATCTTTGTTTCGTATGTAGTAATCCGAATTTGTGGTTTTATTTCCTCCAAATACAAATTTACAAATGTTGCAAATCCCATATTGATGTCTCTGCTCTTTTTGGCTGTAAACTCACGCTCATACTCCTGCGCTTCCTTTTTACTTCGAAAACCTCTCTTGGTATGCTGCCTCGTTTTCCCCTGCCAGTCGGTATAACGCAGTTGTACACGCCACGCCTTTCCGTTATAACCATCCCATGTATCTCGAAATACCGCCAATTGTTCCACCTCCTTGTATCTTTTCAGCAACTTATCGCCTGATTCCTGCACATTCTTCATAAAAAATGCGATTGACTTTTCCTGCCACAACAATGGCTCTTGGATTTTCTTTTTTCAATTCCATATTGAGATCCTTGATAATTGCATAGGCTTTTGCTCGACTTACACCAAAGTCATATGCTACCGTGTCCACTCCGACGTACAGCGGTTTTCCCTCATGTATCTGCTGCATATCAACACCTCCCTTCCTGGTATCATCGCATAAATATTGAATCCGATTATTTATAATTTATGCGTTCTATAATGTCATTATATTCTCTGTTGCGTACTTTGTCAATAACATTATTCGTTTTTTATGCGTATTATTCTCATTTATCCTATTAACTGCATAAAAAATAAATAACTTTCTTTCATTTTTACTTTTCTTTTCATAAGTTTCATGATAAAATTGAATTATATTTTTTGAAAGGAAGATACAACATGGGCTACGGAAAAGTGTTAAAAGAAATATTAGACGAAAAGCAGATGAGCGTAAAAACTCTTTCCAGAAATACCGGTGTTCCGGCACCAACAATTTATTCTATCATCCGCCGGGACACCCCCATACGCTATGATACTGCTTTGCGCTTTGCCAATACATTAGACATCCCTCTTGCCACCATATGCAATGAGAATCCCTATAATGAAGAGGATAAATCACTTCCGGAAGTTGGCAAATTGGTTGGCATGTCCGATCAACGTTCAAAAAAAGCCTACCTATCCAATCGTACATCAGCCATTTTTACGAAATTTGATTATTCCGATTTACCAAAAGTCGATCAACTTATCGCAGACTTCTTTGTATTGGATGATATGACCCGCGAGGAATTATTTGAATATATAACCTTGCTTAAGAAAAATCATTCTGACCCGGAACGGGTGAAGATATTGAAAGAGATAAAGAAATAAATGAGATACGCCAAAAACGAGAAGCTTAGATTCTATATAACTTCTCGTTTTCTTTTCAAAAGACGTTTATACAACTATTATTCAATGCGCATAATGTAGTTAATCCCTTATATATCAAAAATATTAAGCTGTGTTTCTTTCAATGACTTAACTTTTCTAATAGTAATTTTGTCATCCTTCTGGACTTGACCACATAAAAGTGGCGATAATGGGTCGTATTTTGCAACATTTGTCTCTACGCTTTTTAAACTATAATTAGCATAACAATATACACATCCATTTTTACATGTATTATAAGTGCCTATTTCAACACTTTCAACACAGCCACATTCTATACGCTGATTCTTATCTTTGCCAACATTGAGTTTACATCCAACAATCTTTTCAATTAATTCTCTATCTATACAACAATTATGAACTATGCCACAATCGTCCAAATCTATTTTTTCCGCACAACTTCCAAGTTTAATATTATTATCAGCTGCAATCCTGCTTAAATCATTAGCAAATTCTCTCATGTCATAATCGTTCAATTCATAACTAGACAATCCTTCCATATTCTTTCTATTTTTGGGATATATATCAACAAAACTAATCACGCATTTTTCTGTATATCCTCTTAAAGCCTCAGCAATACTTTTAAATGCCTTTAAATGATATTCTTTTGTATATCTATCAGAAAAGAATATAGGATCGTATCTCCAAATCACCTTTTCCCTGCCAATTTTTTCAGATAGTTCCTGAAATACTGGAATCATTTTTGTTTTTTTATTTGGCAAGTTAACCTCAACATCATTTCCATAACCAGTTAGCGTGAATTGAAAATAGTACTTATAATTTTTGATTTCATCAAGCCTCTTCATCATTGGCGAAGGGTTCTTGGTCCAAAACACTATACAATCTACAACATCAGGAGTAATTTTTATTTCGCTTATCTGATGGGCATTCATAGGATTACGAACATATAAAAAACCTTCTTTTACTCTATTATAGAACCATTCCGAATAATAATTAGGAATATCAGTTCTTCTGCTTACACTTAATATCATTTAATCACTTCTTTCTTTCCCTTTTTATAAGTATCTGTGCACTAGCACAACTCTCAAATGGACTATACGCGTTTTTTATTTCATCTGATATATCATCAAAGACAAGCACATTACTATTATATTGCTCTCCATATTCGTAGTGTCGTTCCCTATTAATATTATCAAAATGCCTTTTTTTCACAATTTTGGGCTTATTAATTTTCGACTCTAAAATATCAAAAAATTCTCTTCCCCCACCCTTGGATTTCGTGAGGTTAATATCATTACACAATATATATATTGACTTTTCTTCATATGAATTCAAAAAATCAGCCAACTTATTAATAAATTGAATTATTTCTTCTTCATCGGAATGTTTATACATATCTGAAAATACATATTGAAAAATCAGTACATCCGGAACCCAACTATGTTTAACTATGATATCTACCAATTGCAATATATCTTTTGGATAAAACTGAATTCCATCTCCATAATACTCTCTAACATCATTCCAAATATGTTTCCATACACCTTCTAATGGATCAATTCCCCTATATTGCAATTTTTCAAAATTAAGTACGCCTTGCGCCTTTAGATAATCAACTGCTGCCAACTCAGTACATGGCCCACATCCCACTGACATAATCTTAAGTTCTTTTTTATTCTTAATTTCATTAAAACGACGTAATCCATATACTATTTCAGATGCATATTTATACGCATATTTACAATAATAGCAATCCGCCATATGTACGCAGTCATATTTTCTTGGAGTTGGAGCATTTTGTGGAAAATGCACATACTGTAAACAACTTTGGCAATCTCGTGGACAACATTCTCCATATGAACAATCTTCGCATTGTTCGTGTTCATCCTGAAATTTATCTCTCTGAGAGCACTTTTCTATTAAATCATATAAGAGCATATCTTTCCCTCCAATCCAAAATCATTATCTCCCGGAATCTTTAAGTCCCAACACAAAGAGTTTTCAGATTCCTTCTCACCAATTTTACAATGACCAAAACTGTGGACTAACTATTTTAAACCTGCTACAAGAAGTTCATAAGCCACAATTTCATTCTTTTTCATATCTTTCTTCATTTCTCGCACCAACGGTGCGATTTTTACACTCCCTATAAATTGTTTAGCAAATAAATCCAGCAACTTTTTTCACTTACATTCTGCTTACATCAAAACCAGGAAGCCCCTATTTACAAGGCTTCCCGCTATTTTCTTCCTATTCAAACTCTATCGTTCCGGGTGGCTTGCTGGTCAGATCGTACATTACGCGGTTAACCCCTTTCACCTCGTTTATGATTCGGTTCATTACCTTTTGGAGTACCTCGAATGGGATTTCGGAGCACTCGGCAGTCATGAAGTCGGTTGTGTTCACGGCGCGGAGAGCTACGGCGTAGTCATAGGTACGTTCGTCACCCATAACACCGACGCTGCGCATGTTGGTAAGGGCTGCGAAGTACTGGCCGAGGCCTTCGATGCCGGCTTTGGCGATCTCGTCGCGGTAGATGTAGTCGGCGTCTTGAACGATGCGGACTTTTTCTGCCGTTACTTCGCCGACGATACGGATTCCAAGGCCCGGGCCCGGGAATGGCTGGCGGCTTACCAGATATTCCGGGATGCCGAGTTCACGGCCGGCTTTACGAACTTCGTCCTTGAAAAGGAGACGGAGAGGTTCGATGATTTCTTTGAAATCAACACAGTCCGGGAGACCACCAACATTGTGGTGGGACTTGATGACTGCGGATTTACCGAGACCGGATTCAATCACGTCCGGGTAAATCGTTCCCTGTACCAAGAAATCGACAGCTCCGATTTTCTTTGCTTCCTCTTCGAAAACGCGGATGAATTCTTCTCCGATGATTTTACGTTTTGCTTCCGGTTCACTGACACCGGCAAGTTTTTCATAGAAACGTTCCTGGCAGTTGACACGGATAAAGTTCAGGTCGTATGGGCCGTCCGGGCCGAATACAGCTTCAACTTCGTCTCCTTCATTTTTGCGCAGAAGTCCCTGATCAACAAAGACGCAAGTCAGCTGTTTGCCGATTGCCTTTGAGAGAAGGACTGCTGCCACGGAAGAGTCGACACCACCGGAAAGGGCACAGAGCACTTTGCCGTCGCCGACCTTTTCACGGATGGAACGGATGGTATCTTCTACGAAAGAAGACATTTTCCAGTCACCGCTGCAGCCGCAGACTTTGTATACAAAATTGGAAAGCATCTTCACACCTTCCTGAGTATGAAGAACTTCGGGATGAAATTGCGTTGCATAAAGTTTTTTCTCAGGCATTTCCATCGCTGCTACCGGGCAGACAGGTGTCGTCGCACTGATAGTAAAGCCTTCCGGTGCCTTTGCGATATAATCGGTGTGGCTCATCCAGCAGATTGTCTTTTCTTCGACATCGCTAAACAAAAGAGACGACTTGTCCACTTTAACTTCTGTCTTTCCGTATTCGCTGACAGGTGCTGTCTCCACTGTTCCACCGAGCGTATATGCCATCAACTGGGAACCATAGCAGATTCCGAGAATCGGGATACCAAGTTCAAAAATTTCTTTCTGATAACGTGGGGATTCTTCTGCATATACACTGTTTGGTCCACCGGTAAATATAATCCCTTTCGGGTTCATTTCCTTGATCTTATCGATTCCAAGGGTGTACGGATGCACTTCGCAGTATACATGACACTCTCGGACACGTCTGGCAATCAGCTGATTGTACTGGCCGCCAAAATCAAGCACAATAACGAGTTCTTTATTCAACGTTATTTCCTCCTTCTGATCATTGCATGTTTCATATATTTAAAAATTATAACATTTTTCACACACTTTGTCTACTGAAAAAGCTATGTTCAGGTGCTTTCGGATATGAAAACAGCAATACAAAAAACTCTGCCCGCAGCCGGTAGATTATTTGCCGCAGGCAGAGCCGTTTATTCTATTCCGAATGCCCGATAACAGGGCACCCATTGATTTCCTTTATTGCCATGTAAAATAGTCTACATAAGCATCCCATGTACCATTGTCCTCGGAGCATACCAGTTTAATCTCCTGGTTTCCTGTTCCATGACTTACATTATTGATCGTGTATACGGCAGGATAACTTCCGCCATAGTAAAAAGTACCTTTCTTTGTACCGCCGATGTACAAATCAACTTTTGCCATTTTATCGTTGTTCGAACAGCCACGAAGAGAGAAACTGTGTGTGCCGTAAGCAAAATACTGGGTAAATTTGCAATTATCCCCATTTGCATAAAGAGCTGCTCCACTAAATGGAGAATTGATCCTTCCGGCATAACTGCCTCCAAGTGTCATGCTTTCGCACTCTTTCCTGTTCGTGCTTGAACTTGTGCTTCCCGAACTGCCTGAGCCGGAGTTTCCGGAACTGCTCGATCCGCCGGAACTTCCGCCGATGGTCATATTATTCTTATACACATTGGCACTTCCGCTGCTCTGATATCCTTCGATATTCAAAGCCGCTTCATAAATCTTTCCGAGGCTCATGCCTTTGTTCGCCCAAGCTTTAAAATGTTCTGTCACGGAAATCGTTCCGCTCGTACGTTTGCTTGTACGTACACTCCAATACTGTTTAAAGGTCGTGTTTCCTTCGATGGATGGCTGATTTACACGAGTTGTCTCGTACACATCATACGTTCCGCCATCTACGTAAATCTGTCCTTTGGAAGTTCCTCCCGGTGGACGCCAGGTTCCCCAGCTGTCTACGATGTAGAATTCCACAAGCGGACTCTTTGACCAGCCATATACACAGAGGTAAGAGTTTCCGTTTGGCTGGTAGTTGCAGCCGTAGTCAATCGTGATATTGCCAAGCTGCGAATACGTCTTGGTCGCGTCGAATTTCTTTCCTTTACGGAATAACGCATTTCCAATGTTGCTCCACTGGCAGCTGAAGGTTCCCCCTCCATTCAGGGTCATGCTTGTGGTCCCATAATCTTTCCACAATTCATAATTGTACCCATCCTGCGTACCAGTCTGGTTGTTGTAGATTGTTGTCGCTGCCTCAATCGTCACTGTCGGCGCCACTAACGTAAGACACATCAGCAAAGCTACAATCCCCATAAGTTTTTTGTGTTGCATCTAGCAACCTCCTTTCTCCATTTCCAGAATAACATATTTTTGCCATAAAGTATAGGTGTTATTTTTACCTTCTTAATAACTTTTTTATTATACCTTTATAATGTCCACATTATAAGTTCCTCCTATTTTACCAAAAATCAAACAAATCCGACTTCTGCTTATGTGGTTTACTCGGTGCGACAATGGATTGCTCCACCTTATTTTGCCTTTCTTCCCCACTCTTCTTTTTGTTCTTCTTATTTTGTTTCTGTTTTGTCTTTTTCGTCTTCCCGGGTGTTTGCTCCGGCGTATTTATCGGGACCTCTTCTAAAACCACCCTGCTTACAGCCTCCTCCGTTATCGCCGGCGCACTTGCCACACTCACTTGAATCGCTCCCGGCGATACAGGTGACGACACACCCCTTTCCACATCTGCCGTTTCTGTCAAAAAGGATTGCTTTTCCGCGACCAAAACTTCTTTCTCTTTCGGAAGCAGACTTTTCCATGCTGCTATCGCAAAGATCAGCGCAGTGACAGCTAATAAAACTTGTTTTTTCGTAAGCACAATCCTCTCCTTTCTTCCCCGCGGGAGAATCGAAAGAAGTTCCTCCAAAGACACCCTGTTTTCTGTATTCTTTTCCAAACATCGCAATATCATCTGCTCTGCTTCGGCCGGCAATTCCACCCCCAGTTCTGACGGGGCACGCAGGGATGAGGTCTGAGGGCATAATCCTGTCAGCATCTCAGTCCAGAGACTCCCCACAGAATAGATGACATCTTCTTTCTGCACAATGTCCGTAAATATGACCTCTGTTTTATTCTGCTTTTTTAAGAGCACTATGCTTTCTTTGGAAATTTGAGGCAGATATCCCTTCGGTGGCTGCATTTGCAGTAAGGTTTCCACAATTGCGCGTAGGATGGGCACACTTTCGGCATAAGACAATTTTCCGCCGGCATGACGGATCTGCTCAGAAAGCCTCCCGCCATCTGATTTTTCTAAAACGACATAAATCGTATTATTTTCCGAAAACAGGCGCACTGCTTCCGGGAACCCCTTTGTTTTCTTACCGGCGGCAATCTGTCGGTAGGCCTGCGCAAACCATTCCTTTGACTGCTCAAAGACAGATTGGTTTCGTACTCCACGCACGATGACTGTTTGCCCGTCTGCTCCCCTGCTGCAGTAATTTGACGGATAAAATTCCTTTACCCGGTATTCTTTCTTTTCCTCTCGGTCGTATACTTCATAATCCCGTTCTACTTGTGTCGTATGTGTGGCTTTTCTTACTTCATAGCGTCCCTGTAATATCATGTTTTCCGTCAGACTATCCCTTTGAATCATCATGTGCATTTCCCCTTCTTTTATAATTGTAAGCCTATCATACGAGGGAAGCCGGCTATTGTCAAGATATCGTTTTTCGGACAAAAAAATCGAGACACGAACCGCGATGATCCATGCCTCGAAGCAAAACTATTTTCAACAGATCTTATTTTACTGAAAATGCATCTTCCAAAAATACAATATAACCTTTTTTCGTCTCATAGACATCTGCCTTGCTGACGATTTCCCAAGGAGCATGCATATTGAGAACGGCGACACCGCAGTCAATCACTTCCATACCATAAAGTGCCATAATATAAGCAATTGTTCCGCCTCCACCGACATCTACTTTTCCAAGTTCTGCCGTCTGGTATGCGACATTTCTCTCATCCAGGATACGGCGGATGCCTGCGATATATTCGGCATTCGCATCATTGCTTCCGGATTTTCCGCGGGAACCGGTAAATTTGTTAAATACCATTCCTTTTCCAAAATAAGCAGCATTTTTCGGCTCGTAAGCTGACTTAAATGTCGGATCAAAGGCAGCACTTACATCCGAAGAGAGCATTTTCGAATTCGCAAGACAACGGCGGACAGCGAGATCACTGTATTCACCCATGCAGGCAAGAATCTCAGCCACCGTATTTTCAAAGGTTTTCGACTGCATTCCGGTCGCTCCGACGCTTCCAATTTCTTCCTTATCTACAAGGAGACAACATGTCGTATATTCCGTGCCTTCGACCTCGAGCATTGCTTTCAGAGACGTAAATGCACAGACACGGTCGTCCTGTCCGTAACCCATGATCATGCTGGTGTCAATACCGGCTTCACGCGCTTCTCCTGCCGGCACGATTTCCAATTCTGCCGACAAAAAGTCTTCTTCTTCCATGTCATATTTTTCTTTTAAAAGTGCAAGAACACTTTCTTTTACCGCTTCTTTTTCTTTGCCTTTGAGTGGCTTGCTTCCAAATAACAGATCCAGTTCTTCTCCCTCGATCACTTTATTTGCCTTCTTTTCCATGCGGTCCGCAGAAAGATGAATCAAAAGGTCTGTCACGCAAAATACCGGATCCTCTTTATCCTCTCCGATTTTGACATCGACAACTGTTCCGTCTTTTTTCGCGATCACACCGTGGATGGCAAGCGGCAGTGTCACCCATTGATATTTTTTGATTCCACCATAATAATGGGTGTCAAGATAAGCAAAACCGCCCTCTTCGTACAACGGATTCTGTTTAATATCCAAACGTGGGGAGTCAATGTGCGCGCCAAGGATTGCCATTCCTTCTTCCAACGGTTTCTTTCCGATCTGGAAAAGAGAGATCATTTTTTTCATGCCGACAGCGTACACTTTGTCTCCTGCCTTCAATGTCTCTTTTTTGGCAATAACCTCTTTTAAGTCGCGGTATCCTGCCTCTTCTGCCATTTTCACAGCCAGTTTCACGCATTCGCGCTCGGTTTTTCCCTCATTCAAAAATGTGCGGTATTCCTGATTTAACGCATCCACTTTTTTCAATTCTTCTGTTTCATATCCATTCCATGCATTTTCGCGTTCCATGTTCATTCCTCCATTTATTCATCAAATTCGGCTATCACATAATAGCCTTTTTCATTTTCAACTACATCTTTTACCACACCTTCGCGGTTTTTCAGCCGCTCGGAAAATGCGATATTTCCCGACATGGCAACCGCCGGTATGATAGTATAATAATACGCACTCGGCAGTACACCTTCTGTCACCCGGATTTTTTCACCCGGTTTGACAAGGCCTTCCCGCTCCATTTTAAATTCCATTTCTCTCATACGACCGCTTCCTTTTATTCATAGTAAATTTGTTTTAAAAACAGTCCGCATGCCGGCGCTGTCTCGCCTGCATACCGGCGTTCTTTTTTCTCCAAAATCGTCGGGATGTCATCCGCTTTTCGCAATCCCATGCCGACTTCCACAAGAGTTCCGACGAGAATACGCACCATATTGTACAAAAATCCATTGCCGGTAATCTCTATGACAATTTCGTTTTTTGTCTCATAGATTTCCAAAAGCCGGATTGTGCGGATGGTCGATTTTTTCTTTGCTGCCTTGGTACAAAAACCGCGGAAATCATGACTTCCAAGTACATGTCCCGCTGCTTCCCGCATGGCTTCGATGTCAAGCGGTTCCGTCATCTGCCACGCGTATTTTCGCGCAAAGACATCGTATGTACCATATGGGATCAAATGATATTCGTAGGTTTTTCCCGTCGCATTAAGCCGGCTGTGAAACCGCTCACCCGCCGCCACTACACCGGTAACGGCGATGTCTTCCGGCAAATATTGATTGATATATTTTTGAAGTTCCTCCGGCTCCACCGCCTCATCGTCTGCTACGTGAAAATTGGCAATCTGTGCCAATGCGTGAACCCCGGCGTCCGTACGGCTTGCACCGTCAATTTCAATATTTCTTCCAAACCGTCTGGTAAGTATCGCTTCGAGTTTTCCCTGGATCGTATCACCGGTCGCCGCCTGTCTCTGCCAGCCACGGTACCGCGCACCATCGTATTGTATCTGCATTCGGTAATTCATAATCGCTCTCCTCGCTTGCCCTCAAAACGGCTTCGTATCTTAAGTTCAGACATCAGGAAGGAATATCCGTCCACACCATCTTCCAGGGAAAGATCCAGACTCACTGCCATATTATTTAAAATATGCTCATTTAAGTCGTCTTTCATACTTTCCAATATTTTCATTTTTTCGCGGTAAGTATCCGCATCGAGAAAACGAACCAGATCCGAAATTTCTTTCTTTGGCTTTGGCTCTGTCTCTGCCTCTTCTTTTATCTGCACTTTTTCTTTTTGATAATTTGCTTTGAAATGTTCCACATCCCAGACATAGCAAGCAAATTCTCCGCTCATTTGCTGAAAACAGATCCCCGGGATCTCATCCGGCAATATACTGCACTTTGCAACGACCTGCACCGGTTCTCCTGTCTTTTTAGAATAATAAATTTCCGAAAACATTTTTACCACCAACCTCTTTTATTAGTATACTCTTTTGGTGGGAAAATAGCAACGAATTTTTCTCCATTGACATCTGTTTACAAAATCGGTTATACTAGAGGGAAAAGGAGGTTTTTTCAATGAACGATGTATTAGTTACTCTTTCGAAGATTGGGATTGTTCCCGTAGTTGCATTGAAGCATGCCGAGGATGCCAGACCGCTTGGCAAAGCTCTTTGTACCGGCGGACTTCCTTGTGCGGAAGTGACATTTCGAACCGATTGCGCTGAGGAAGCAATCAAGATCATGTCAGAAGAATATCCGAATATGGTGATCGGAGCCGGCACCGTGATCACAACCGAGCAGGTAGACCGCGCTGTAGCTGCCGGTGCCAAATTTATCGTCAGTCCCGGAATGGATGAAAAATTAGTAAAATATTGTATCAATAAAAAAATCCCGGTAATGCCGGGCTGTGCGACACCAAGCGACGTACAGAAAGCTGCTGCTCTTGGCCTGGATGTCGTTAAAGTATTTCCGGCGGAGGCAATTGGCGGACTGAAATTGATCAAAGCAATGGCTGCTCCTTACACGGAGATGAAATTTATGCCAACCGGCGGTATCAATTCTTCCAACCTGAATGAATACCTTGACTTTGACCGTATTATCGCATGCGGTGGAAGCTGGATGGTAGACACCTCGCTTCTTGCAGCCGATAAATTTACCAATATCGTTGCTCTTACACGTGAAGCTGTCAACCATATGCTTGGCTTTAAAGTCAAACACATCGGTATCAATTGTGCCGATGATGCCGAGGCTGCGGATACTGCAGACGCTTTCACTACCATGTTTGGTTTCCCTCAGAAAAATATCGACGTATCGTATTTCTGCGGCAAAAAAATCGAAGTAATGAAAGCACCGGGAGCAGGAACCCACGGACATATCGCTGTCGGATGTAATTCCGTAGAACGTGCTGTATACCATCTTGGTCTGCGCGGCATCGAATTTGATATGTCGACTGCGAAATACGACAAAGACGGTTTTATGACTTTTGTTTATATCAAAGGAGAATTCGGCGGATTTGCCGTTCATTTGACGTTGAATGCCTAAACTTATGGTCTGGCAATTGACAGAAACGGGAGTTATCTCACGATAACTCCCGTTTCGCCAATTATTAGACCCTATGCATTTATTTTAAAACCGGAAATCTCTCTGGCCTTCGTGGATATTTTCGATATATTCTCTTGCCTTTTCTTTTACCGTAGGATTGGTAATGACTTCCAATTCTCTTTGAATGACTTTTTCCCCTTTTTGTTTGGTGTCATCGCTGGCATAATCTTCCAGATACTCTTTTAATGTCATCAGTGCATTGGGCTGACAGCAATTGACGATCTGACCGGATTTCAGCAGTTTCATAAAGCGGTCACCGGTTCTTCCTTCGCGGTAGCATGCCGTACAGAAGCTCGGGATATATCCCAGTTCGAGAAGCCAGTTGACAACTTCATCCAGGGTTCTGCGGTCGCTGACATCAAACTGTGCAGAATTGTCCTCTTCTTTTTCTTCTTCGACATATCCGCCGACACTTGTGCGGGATCCGCCACTGATCTGTGAAATACCGAGTCCAAGCACTTTTTCACGTGTTTTCTGAGATTCTCTTGTCGACACGATCATACCCGTGTATGGCACGGCAATACGGATAACCGCAACAATTTTTTCAAATATTTCATCGGAAATTGCGTTCGTAAATTCTCCCGGATCAATATCATCTGCCGGGCAGATTCGCGGTACACTGATCGTATGCGGTCCGACTCCAAATTTCGCTTCCAAATGCTCCGCGTGCATAATAATTCCGACAAGTTCATAGCGGTACATTTCCAAGCCAAACAATACCCCAAGTCCGACATCATCGATGCCGCCTTCCATCGCGCGGTCCATTGCTTCGGTATGATAATCGTAGTTGTGTTTTGGTCCGGTTGGATGCAGTTTTTCATAACTTTCTTTGTTATAAGTCTCCTGGAACAAAATGTACGTTCCAATGCCGGCATCGTGTAATTTCTGATAGTTTTCTACAGTTGTAGCAGCAATATTTACATTGACACGGCGAATCGCACCATTTTTATGTTTGATGCTGTAAATGGTCTTAATGCTTTCCAAAATGTACTCGATCGGATTATTGACCGGATCTTCTCCTGCCTCGATGGCAAGTCTCTTGTGTCCCATATCCTGCAAAGCAATGACTTCGTCTCGGATTTCATCCTGTGTCAGTTTTTTTCTGCGGATATGCTCATTGCAATGATGATATGGACAATAGGTGCAGCCATTGACACAGTAATTTGACAGATACAACGGAGCAAACATTACGATTCGATTACCATAAAAACGCTGCTTGATTTCTTTCGCCAATTTTTCTATTTTCTTGTTTTCTTCTTCTAATTCACACTCTAATAAAACAGCAGCCTCCCTGTGGCTGATGCCTTTCATGGCAGATGCCTTTTCTAATATCGCATCTATTACTTCTTTATTATTTTTGTTTTTTTGTGCATATTCCAGGGAATCTAATATCTCCCGGTCATCGATAAATTCGGTTGCTTTTCCCGACTTTGGATTGTACATATTTTTGTTTTCCTCCACTTCATTTTGTTGCATAAATTGCTTTGCTTGTTACTCCGTCTGTCATCCCTAGTTTTCCTGAAATAGCACTGATCGTTGCATTGGGTGCGTCAACAATCACGCTGATCACAGACAACCCACGTTCCCGGTAAGGGATTCCCATTCTTCCGACAATCACGTCGCGGTATTCATGCAATATCGCATTCACGATTTCTGCGGATTCTTCTTTTTCTACTACGATTCCGATCACGGCAACACGTTTCTCCATGCAAGTTCTCCTTTCCGTGTTTTTCGCTTTGCAGGCAAATTTCCTTAAAGCAATAAAAAAAGATCGACAAAAGCCGACCGTCAACACTTCGTGCCACGAATATGTATTTCGAACTATACCGCCTTCCTACTCAGGATTTCCTTCGTATGTCAGTACGACTTTTCTATAGTATAACACATTTAGAGAACACTATCAATAAATTTTATCAATAAAGAGAATGAACCCTAAAACAGCCCACCGCTGACCGCGATGGGCTGCTCTGCATTGCAAATTAATAATCAATCTCTCCGATAACCGGTTTTTTATCCTGTGAATTAATTACATAATACACTTTGGATTCTTCCGGTTTTACATACAATTCAAGGCTCTTCATGGATACTTCACGTTTGCCCTGCTCTTTCCACATTGCTTTAATGCGGTTTACCATATCTGTGTATGTAACTTCTTTTTCACCAAACTGCACTGTCATTTCGATCGTGCGCTCCGATGCCGGTTTTGGTCCTCGTTTTGCTCCTGGTTTCGGTCCACGTTTTGCACCAGGTTTTGGTCCTCGTTTTGCTCCTGATTTTGTTTCTTTCTTTGCTTCTGCCTTTGTTGTCTTGGCTGCTGATGTCTCTGCAGATGCAGTTTCCTGTTTTGTCTCTACCGGTTTAGCCTCCATCTTCACAACTTCCTTTTTCTCTGTAACCTTTTTTTTATTTTCTGGTTTTTTAGAATAATTTGCTTTTGCTGCCATAACAGAATCCTCCATTCAATTTGTATATATTTAGAAATTTTCTGTGATGATAAATTTTGTATTTATTGCATAATTCACATCACAAAATCCCCTATATATTTATTATAATACAACATCTTCTTTCATATTACAACAATTATTTTTCACAAAATATATATATTTATTTTATTTCTTTTCACACTTTTGTATAAAAACCCCTTTACTTTTTCTTTATTTTCCCGTAAAATATGTATATATATTTCCGTAAATGCCACACTAAGCATGCGGACAGAAAGGACGATGTGATTATGAAAAAGTTTTTTAAATTTCTCCTGGGAGTAGTTGCAACACTTGCTACCATCGGAGCCGCTTTGTATTTTCTGAAAAACATCCTGATGAAGGACTACGTAGATGATTATGATGACGATGATTTCGATAATGATCTTTACGGAGAGGATGAAGACTCTGAGGATTCTGACGACTTCCCGGAAACACCAAATGACGAAAGAGATTATGTTACCATAAACATGCCGGAGAAAAGCGACGACGAAGCCGCAGAGGAAACTGTTGAAGAAAACACTACTGAAACTTCAGAAGAGTAAAATTTAAACTAACGCAAAACAAATAGCACCCTTTTGGGTGCTATTTTTATACGAAAACAGGATTCTCCGAAAAGAGTTCTGTAAACAATCATAAAATCAAATGTATTGTCTATCGTGACAAACGCATCGTCAAACTGTAAAGATGCTCATCAATGTCTTTTGTCATTGCCAGCGCTTCTTCGATATCAAAATCACAGAATTTACCGGAACGATATGCTACGACACGATTTGTCTTGCCGGCGATCAAAAGATCAACAGCCATCGCGCCCATGGAAGATGCATAGACACGGTCACGGCAGGATGGGTTACCACCACGCTGGATATGACCGATAACGGTTGCACGTGTTTCGATTCCGGTTGCCTCCTCGATATCTTTTGCCATCTGGTAAGAATTTCCAACCCCCTCAGCATTTACAATGATATGATGCTTTTTACCGATACGGCGTTTTGCACGGATTTTCTCGATAATCTTCTGCTCATCATTGTCATAGCGTTCCGGAATTGTAATATATTCAGAACCATTACTGATACCACACCACAATGCGATATGGCCGGCAGTACGTCCCATTACTTCAATGATACTGCATCGCTCGTGGGATGCGGATGTATCACGTACTTTGTCGATTGCTTCCATCGCCGTGTTGCAGGCGGTGTCAAAACCGATCGTATATTCTGTACAAGAGATGTCAAGATCGATTGTTCCCGGAACACCGATCGTGTTGATTCCGTTGGCAGAAAGTTTCTGCGCTCCGCGGAAAGAACCGTCTCCTCCAATAACTACGATACCATCGATGCCATGTTTACGGCAGATATCTGCTGCCTTTTTCTGGCCTTCCGGTGTTACCATCTCCGGGCAACGGGAAGTGTAAAGGATGGTTCCTCCTTTTTGTACAATATCAGATACACTCATTGTATCCATATCTACAATATCTTCTTCTAATAAGCCCGCATATCCGCGGCGAATACCTTTTACTTTCAGTCCACTTGATAATCCCGCTCGAACGACAGCACGAATCGCTGCATTCATACCCGGTGCATCCCCACCACTTGTCAATACTCCTATCGTTTTCACTGCTTTTTCTGACATTACTGTTTACCTCCAATCCTCTTTCATTGTACGATATTTACAAAACTTTTTCAATACTCATTTGTACTACTTTGACATTTTCTTTTGTAAATTTTTTATAAAGTTCCTCCAGCAATTCCGGACATACTTTTGTCATACGACTGTTTGGAAGCTGCTTTTTTGCACGTTCTGTGGACAGATAGACAATGACCTTATCCTGACCATCGTATTTTGCCAAAGAATCAAACAATGACTGCTCCGCCGCAAGATAACTCTGCTTGTCCGTAAACTGGATCCAAAGCTGATTCGGAACCTCGTCAAATGGCACAATCTTCTGACAGATCATTTTCGCCGGTTTGTCCTCTTCCACCGTAACACGTCCTTTGACAAACACCTTCCGGTCATTTTCCAAAAGCGGACGGTAATTCTCGTAATCACGTGGAAAGATGATCACTTCCACCGTTCCGAGAAGATCTTCGATCGTGATAAATGCCATCATATTGTTTGTTTTCGTTGTTTTAACAACTTTATTCTCAATAATTCCACCGATTACTGCCGTCTCATTATCCTTGACACGCGGTACACGTTCTCCGTCGGCGATTGCAAAATCAATCGTCTGACGCGTAATATTTCGCTTCATCACATCGACATAGTCCTCGAGCGGATGACCACTGATATACAGGCCAAGCACCTCTTTTTCAAAGACAAGAATCATTTCTTTATCATATTCACCGACATCCGGGAACTTAGTTTCCAGTTCTTCCTTGTCCTCATCGCTGGCAAAATCAAACAATGACAACTGTCCTGTCATCGTCGCCTTCTTTTCATGGCTGATGCCTTCCAGAATCGAAGCATAAGCACTCATTTTCTGCTTGCGCGTTCCCTCGAGGCAGTCAAGCGCCCCCGCCTTGATAAAACTTTCCAATGTACGCTTATTCATCGATTTTCCGGACAGACGGCTGCACAGATCCTTCAGCGAAGCATACGGACCGGCGGCACGGCGTTCTGTCACAATTTCCTCAATGACCGGCCGGCCGACACTCTTGATCGCAGCCAGGCCATAGCGGATTCCCTTTTCGGTCGGCGTAAAATTCGCCTCTCCTTCATTGATGTCCGGTGGCAGAATCTGGATGCCCATCTGTCGGCAGCTCATCGTATATTCGGTGATTTTTCCGGTATTATCCATAACCGAAGTAAGAAGAGCTGCCATAAATTCCTTCGGATAGTAATATTTCAGATATGCTGTCTGATAAGACACAACAGCATATGCGGCAGCATGCGATTTGTTAAATGCGTATTTGGCAAAATCTGTCATGTCTGCATAAATCTTGCTTGCCGTCTCCTCCGGGATTCCGCGTTTGATACATCCTTCGATATTTTCGCTTTCATCACCATAAATAAAGATGTTGCGGTTTCGTTCCATTTCTTTGGCTTTTTTCTTTGACATGGCACGCCGCACATTGTCACTTTGTCCATAGCTGTAACCGGCGAGATCACGCACGATCTGCATAACCTGCTCTTGGTATACGATACATCCGTACGTATTTTTCAAAATCGGCTCTAACTGCGGACAGTCGTAGACAATATTGTGTCTGTCATTTTTTCCGGCGATGTATTTGGGGATAAAGTCCATCGGCCCCGGGCGGTAAAGGGAGATACCGGCGATGATATCCTCGAGACATTCCGGCTTTAGCTCCTTCATGAAGTTTTTCATTCCCTCGCTCTCCAGCTGGAAAACGCCCTCCGTCTTTCCGGCAGAGATCATCTCGTAAACGTTCGGATCGTCGTAATTGATGTCCTGCAGTGACAATTTTCCCTCGGTCGCATTTTTGATGACTGTAAGATTTCGCAAGCCCAGAAAGTCCATTTTCAAAAGGCCGAGTTCTTCGAGCGTTACCATCGTATACTGCGTCGTGATCGTACCGTCAGCCGCGCGGGAAAGCGGTACAAATTCATCCACTTCCTCGGGACTGATGACGACACCCGCGGCATGAATTGACGTATGGCGCGGAAGTCCCTCAAGACGCATCGACATATCCAGGAGTTTCTTGATATCCTCGTCCATTTCATACATTTTCTTCAGTTCCGGATTCATCTCCAGACCTTTTTGAATCGTGATGCCAAGTTCCATCGGCACCGCTTTTGCAACCGAATCTACCAGCGCATACGGAAGATCCAGCACGCGTCCGACATCGCGGATAACCATGCGCGCTGCCATCGTACCAAATGTAACGATCTGCACCACTTTTTCTTTTCCATATTTTTCCGTTACGTAATCAATGACTTCCTGCCGGCGTTCGACGCAAAAGTCAATATCGATATCGGGCATCGTGACACGCTCTTTATTCAAAAATCGCTCAAAGATCAGATTATACTTGATCGGATCGACAATATCCGTGATCTGAAGTGTGTACGCCACGATACTTCCGGCTGCCGAACCTCTCCCCGGGCCAACCGGAATGCCATGGTCTTTGGCATATTTGATAAAATCCCATACAATCAGGAAATAATCGACAAACCCCATACTGGAAATCGTATCCAGTTCATAATCCAGGCGGTCTTGAAGCATCTGTTTATCGTACTCACTGTCGTGGTATTTGCGCTCCAGTCCTTCCTGGCACAATTTCCGCAGGTAACTCTCCGACGTATAGCCTTCCGGCACTTGAAAATGAGGCAGTTTGTAATGTCCAAATTCAATCGTCACATGGCAGCGTTCTGCGATCTTATGTGTATTGGTGATGGCTTCCGGCGCATACGGGAACAATTCTGCCATTTCTTCCGGCGATTTTAGATAATACTGTCCGCCGTCATACCGCATACGGTTTTCGTCTGTCACTTTTTTCCCGGTCTGAATGCACAAAAGGATATCGTGCGCTTCCTGGTCGGTGTCATAAATATAATGAAGGTCATTGGTCGCCACGAGGTCAATGCCCGTCTCATCGTGCATACGCAAAAGTCCCTGATTGACGATCTGCTGTGGCTGCAATCCATGATCCTGTAATTCCAAAAAGAAATTTCCTTTTCCAAATATTTCCTGTAATCGGAGTGCCTCTTCTTTTGCCTCTTCATACAATCCCTTTACAAGCCTTGTCGCTACCGCACCGGCAAGACACGCGCTGAGCGCAATGATCCCCTCGTGATAGCGTTCCAACACTTCGTAGTCCACGCGGGGTTTATAGTAAAATCCTTCGGTAAAACCGCGGGAGACAATTTTCAGCAAATTATGATACCCCTTGTCATTTTCGGCAAGAAGCACCAGATGGTTGTAGCGGTCCTCTCCCTGTCCGATCTCGCGGTCAAAACGGGAACCCGGTGCCACATACACTTCACAGCCGATGATCGGTTTGATTCCGGCTTTCAGGGCAGCACGATAAAAGTCCACCACGCCATACATAACACCGTGGTCCGTAATGGCGATGCTGTCCATCCCTAATTCTTTTGTCCGTGCCACAAGTTCGTCGATCTTACTGGCACCGTCAAGCAGACTGTATTCTGTATGAACATGTAAATGTGTAAATGGAACCTTTGACATGCTTTCCCTCCATTCTCCTCAATAATAGTAATAGCCCCTTCTCCAATCGGGGAAGAGGCTGTTTTCGTCTCTATTTGCTTCCATGAAGATAATTTTCTATGCTTTCGGCTGCTGCCGTCTCATCTTCACCTTCGATATTTACTTCGATGCTCTGGCCCGGTATCAAGCCGATTGCCATCATTCCCATGATGCTTTTGGCATTTACCATCTTATCCTCTTTCTTGATATTGATCTTACTCTTAAACTGACTGGCTAACTGCACCAGCATAGCGATCAAATGCGCCCCATTATCCGATACATGAACTTCGATGTCTTTCACTATCATTTTAATTTTATCCTCCTGGCTGTCTTATTGACGTTGTCTTAAATCTTCTGCGATCCCGCTCAATTTACGGAGCCGATGGTTGACACCGGATTTCCCGATCGGCGGATCTAACATTTCTCCGAGTTCCTTTAGCGGTACTTCGGCATACTCCAGCCGAAGTTTGGCAATTTCTGCCAACCCCTTCGGAAGGGTTCCAAAACCAATTGTTTCCTTCACATAACGTATGTCTTCAATCTGTCTGGTCGCTGCCGTCACAGTCTTTTTAATGTTCGCCGTCTCACAGTTTACCTGTCGGTTGACGGAATTCCGCATTTCTTTCAAAATCCGGACATTTTCAAACTCCATCAATGCCACGTGAGCTTCCATAACATTCAGAAGATCTACGATCAGTGCTCCCTCTTTGATATACACAATATAGTTTTTTTTACGTTCCACTACTTTCGCCGGAATTTGAAAATCTGCTAAAATCTGTACCAGTTCTTCTGCTTTCCCAATCGTTCCGACCGCCATTTCAAGATGATAGCCTCTCTCCGGATCGGTCACCGAACCGCACGCCAGAAAAATGCCGCGGATAAATGCCCGTTTGCAGCAATTTCGCTGAATAACCAATTCGTGAACCAATGCCTTCCCCTCCAGGATTTTAAGTGCCTGTAGAAAAATTAATGCATCCTCCGGATTTAATATGTAGATCAGATATTGGTGACCCCTCACCGACATCTCGATATCAAAATGAAATACCTTCTTAATTAAGATAGAATATTTTTTCGCAACTGTCAAGTTTTCTGTGGTAAATTTTACGAAAAAGTTTCGTTCGCCCTGCGAAACCACATGGCCACAGCAGGAAAAAAGTGCCGCCAGCTCTGCAATCTGGCAATGTCTCGCTCGGCTTATCTGTCCGCCAAGTTCTTCTTTTACTTTTCTGGAAAACGACATAAATTTCTTAACCTGTCCTTCTCGATGTCTCGGTGTTCTTTCTTGCATCCATAATTCGAATTTTCAAATTCGCTGTAAATCGCATTGGTCAGTGTAACGGAGCGGTGCTTTCCGCCCGTACAGCCGATGGCGATCACAAGCTGATTCTTTCCCTCCGTAATATAATTCGGGATCAAAAAATCCAGCATATCTTTTAATTTATACAAAAATGTCTTCGCCGTGTCACTGTTCATCACATAATCAAAAACAGGCTTATCGTTGCCGGTAAGCGGTTTCAGATCGTCGATGTAAAACGGATTCGGCAGGAAACGCACATCAAAGACAAGATCCGCATCGGTCGGAATGCCGTATTTAAAGCCAAAGGAAACAAAAGTCAGATAAAAATTGCAGCTTTGGTCTTCTTCAAAAATCCGCTCAATCTCCTGCTTCAGATCCCGGACCAAAAGCGTACTCGTATCAATGATGTAATCCGCACTGCTCTTCAACTCGATCAGAAGTTCCCGCTCGGCTTCGATTCCCGAGTCGATTCGTCCTCCCTTAGCAAGCGGATGAAGTCTTCTCGTCTCCTTGTATCGTTTTACAAGAACCGGCGTACTCGCCTCAAAGAACAGAATTTCAAACTCATATCCTTGGGCTTTCAACGACCGGAGTACACTTGCTGTCTCCCGCAATGCTTCTGCTCCGACACGAATATCCAGCCCCAGCGCCACTTTTTCAATCTGCTCACTGGAATTTTTTGTAAGTTCCATAAAGGTTGGCAAAAGAGACACCGGCAGATTATCTACACAGAAATACCCATCATCTTCCAATATCCGCATGGCAGAAGAACGTCCTGCGCCACTCATACCTGTCACTATAACAAATCTCATCTTTGCCCTCCTTTTCTGCAGTTCTCAAAAACTGCTCTTCTATCGTATGATCCGCACTTCCGGCTCAAGCTGTACCCCAAACTGCTCTTTGACCTTTTTCTGTACCTCTTCGATCAACTGAAGCACCTCGGCACATGTCGCCTTTCCGCGGTTTACTACAAATCCACAATGTTTTTCCGATACCTGAGCATCCCCGACACGATAACCGCGGAGTCCGGCATCTTCTATCAGCTTTCCGGCAAAATATCCTTCCGGACGCTTAAACGTACTTCCGGCACTCGGATATTCCAGCGGCTGTTTTTCTCTACGTTTTGCATTCAGTTCTTTCATCGTGCTCTGAATCGCCTCGGTCTCTCCCGGTTGCAGTGAAAATTCGGCTTCCAACACGATGAGTTGTTTCTTTTGGACGATGCTTGTACGATACCCAAGCTCCAATTCATCGCAGGACAACACTTTTACACCGCCGTCTTCGTCCATGACTTTCGCACTTACGATGACATCCTTCATCTCACCGCCATAGGCACCCGCATTCATCGTCACGGCGCCTCCGAGCGTTCCCGGGATTCCGCCGGCAAATTCCAATCCCGCGAGCCCCTCTCTGGCTGCAAATGCCGCCAGCGAACTCAATGACACCCCTGCCTGTGCACGGATTCCGGTGTCGCCGATGCGTTCCACCTTTTCCATGCCGGCTCCGATCTCAATGACTACACCGGAATATCCCTCATCCGGGAACAGCACATTGCTCCCCTTGCCAAGGATATAATGCGGCAGCCCCTTCACGATGGCAAAATCCACCGCTTCCATAATCTCCTCTTCGTTCTTTGGCACAGCAAAATATTTTGCCGCTCCGCCGATACGAAATGTTGTATGATTACTCAGAAGTTCTCCTTCTTTTAACTGTATCACGCTTTTTGATTCCTTTCTTACAGGACCATACGCACCGCACCGTAGATGCCCGCGTCATTTCCAAGTTCTGCCAGATTGAACTGCTTGCCGCGCAGGGCAAACATTACACTGTCATTATAATATTTTTCTATACTTTCCGTAATGATGCTTCCGGCTCTTGCCACTCCGCCGCCGATTACAAATGCTTCCGGATCAATGATCTGTGCCACATTGCCAAGTGCCACGCCAAGATAGCGGGCAAACCGGTCTACGATCTGAAGGGCATAAACATCTCCGGCTTTTGCTTCATCAAATACGTCTTTCGCCGTAAGATTGCTAATTTTTGCCAAGGACGATGTTTCCACCATCTGTTTTTTCGCAAGACGAACGATTCCCGTCGCGGAAGCATACTGTTCAAGACAGCCTTTCGTGCCGCAGTTGCAGGTCTCTTCTTCGTCATATTCTACGGTCATATGACCGATTTCTCCGGCCGCTCCTTTGGTTCCGGTCAAAATCTTGCCACCGAGGATAACTCCGCCGCCAACACCGGTTCCGAGTGTTACCATGACGATACTGTCAAAGCCGCGTCCGCCGCCCTTCCACATTTCTCCAAGAGCTGCGACATTGGCATCGTTTCCGACACGGATATTGGCTACACCTGTCAGATCAAACAATTTTTCTTTGACATTAAAGACCGGCCAATGAATATTGGCACATTTTAACACGGTTCCGTCGTCTGTCACCGGTCCCGGGATGCCGAGTCCGATGCCGACAATATTTCCATTTTTTTCCGCACGTTTTTCTTCAATACTTGCGGCGATATCCGGAAGGATACGATCCGTTTGCTCATCTTCATCCACACGCGTCGGAATTTCCCATTTTTCGAGCAATTCCCCGGTATGTGAAAACATTCCCATCTTAATCGATGTGCCTCCGACATCAACACCTACATAAAACTTTTCCATGACTTTCCTCCTGATTTCGTATTATTCCGGCAATCTTGCGGTCACACGATTGTACAATTCTTTCGCTGCATTATAACCCATCTTTTTCTGACGGAAATTGACGGCTGCCGACTCACAAATGATTGCAAGATTTCGCCCCGGACGAATCGGAATCGAATGGCATACCACTTTATTTCCGAGATATTCGATGTATTTTTCTTCCAGCCCCATGCGGTCGTAATCCTGCTCTTTGTTCCACTCTTCAAGTTTAATGACAAGATCGATCGACTGGGTATTTTTTACACTTTCTACACCAAACAAGGCTTTGGCATCAATGATTCCGATTCCACGAAGTTCGATAAAATGTCTGGTGATATCGGGAGCGGTACCGATCAATGTCGCATCACTGACTTTCTTGATCTCTACAACGTCATCCGATACGAGACGGTGTCCGCGGTGGATGAGTTCCAAAGCGACCTCGCTTTTACCGATTCCGCTCTCTCCGGTGATCAGCACACCTTCGCCGTAAATGTCGACCAAAACACCGTGAATACTGATGCGCGGCGCAAGTTCGACTTTCAGCCATCGGTTCAATTCGGAAGAAAATGAGGAAGTCGTCTGCTTCGTACGTAAAATCGGCACACCGGCTTTGTCCGCCACCTCAAGAATGGCATCCGGCACCGCCATATCACGACAGTACACAATACATGGTACTTTATAAGACATAATGCGTCCCATCATTTCCACACTGTACTCAAGTCCCTGTTTTTCCATATACGTATTTTCCACATGACCGATGATCTGTACACGATGGTGGTCAAAATAATCAAAAAATCCTGCCAGCTGAAGTGCCGGACGGTTGATATCCGACTGCGTGATCTTAATCTTTGAAATATCTACATCCGGTGTGAGACATTCGAGATCCATCTTATCGATGCAGTCCTGTAAATCTACTGTATACATTACATTTCCTCCTTCTTCACGTTCCTACGTTTTATTATAACGGTTCTTTCCGGGTTCGTCAACGCATGCTTAACGAATAAAATTCGTACTCTCTTTTTCATTTTGCGGATGTTCCGGGCCTGCCTGAATGCATTTTATCATCCATGCCATATTGCGGCCGAGATTGTACATTGTACGCATCCCCTCTTTATCCTGACGGACTTCATCCGGTGTATTTCCATGCACCATATTCCAATAATTGGAAGTCACGATTGGCATCTGATTGATGGAAAAATGCTTATTGATCACTTCCAAAGATGCCGTTGTACCGCCACGTCTGGCACTTACCACTGCTGCCCCCGGCTTAAAAGCAAATTCTTTTCCACCGGAGTAAAAAGCACGGTCAAGGACAGACAAAAGCCGTCCGCTCGCATGCGCATAATAGACCGGGGAACCAAAGACAAAACCATCGGCGGTCTTTGCCTTTTCGACGATTTCATTTACGATATCCCCAAATACACAGGCACCGGTTTCACGGCATTTTCCACAGCCCATACAATCTGCGACCGGCTTCGTTCCAAGCGAAAGGATCTCCGTTTCCACGCCGCTTTCATTGAGTCCGCGCGCCACCTCACTGAGTGCCGTAAATGTACACCCTTTTTCTTTTGCACTTCCATTGATCAATAATACTTTCATTGTGCCATGATCTCCTTCCATTTCTCATTATAAATCTTGTCGACATCATCACCGAGATACTTAAATGTCTCGCAATTTGTCAAAGAATCCCAATCCGGAAATGCAATCTTGCTGTCACGTTGCGACGCATCTTCGATCAATTTACGTCCTTCTTCATTTGGAATCGAATACGTGATATAGTCAAAATTCATCTTTGCAATTTCCGGTTTACAGAGGAAGTTCAAAAACTTCTCCGCATTTTCCTTGTTCTTTGCCCCCTTCGGAATGACCCAGGAATCGATCCACAAATTGCTGCCTTCCTTTGGAACGACATACTCGAGATCCGGATTTTCCTTCTGACAGGTCAATGCCTCTCCGGAATAAATAACTCCGATCGCCGCCTCGTTTCCGATCATCTTATCACGCACTTCATCAACGACATATGCCTGTACGACGCCGGATTTTTTCTGCTCGATCAGTTTTTGTTTGGCTTCCTCTAGCTGCTTTTCATCTGTGCTGTTGAGCGAATAACCAAGGTACTTCAAAGTGATACCAAATGCATCGCGGACACTTTTCTGCATCAAAATGTTATCTTTATATTTGGTATCCCACAAAATCCCCCAGCTGTCCACCGGTTCTTTTACCATCGTTTTATTGTATAATATGCCGACGGTTCCCCAAAGATACGGAACACTGTATTTATTTTCCGGATCAAATTCTTTGCTGGCATCCATATATTTAGTGTCTACATATTTAATATTTGGTACATTGTCAAAATTAATCTCTTCGACAAGATTCTCGGAGATCATACGCTGCACCATATAATCGGAAGGACAGACAAGGTCATACGAAGCTGCACCATTGGATATAATCGGGTACATTACTTCATTTGTCTCGTATTCGTCATATGTCACTTTGATGCCTGTCTCATCTTCAAACATTGCCAAGGCATCCGGATCAAAATATTCGCCCCAGTTATAAACATATAATTCGCCGGCCTCTCCGGTCTTGCTCCCTCCGGAAGAACAAGCCGTAAGCCCCGTCGTAAATAAAGTGGTCGCAAGTGTCAGTGCCAAAATCTTTTTTATGCTTTTTTTCATCTATTTTCCTCTGCTTTCTGTCTGCGGTTGACAACGATCAACACGATAAATATAGCTGCAAATAAAATGGTGGAAAGTGCGTAGATCTCCGGTTTTATGCCTTTTCGCACCTCCGCATAGATTTTTGTTGACAACGTATCCATCCCCACACCTTTGGTAAAATGGGTAATGATGAAGTCATCCAGTGACATCGTAAAGGACAACAAAAATCCGGTTAAAATTCCCGGTAAAATATCCGGAAATACAACTTTTACAAACGCATACTGCCGGCTTGCACCGAGGTCCAGTGCCGCCTCAAATACACTTTTATTCATCTGCTTTAATTTCGGAAGTACACTCAGCACCACATAGGGCAGATTGAATGTAATATGCGCGATCAGCACACTGCCGAATCCCATCCGGTAACGCAGTGCGATAAATAAAAGCATCAAGGAGATTCCGGTTACAATATCGGCATTGAGCATCGGAATATTGGTCACCGTCATCAAGATCATGCGCGGCAGTTTTTTCATATGGTTCATGGCAAAAGATACCATCGTTCCGAGGATCGTCGCGATCAACGCGGACAAAAACGCCAATAAAAGCGTCGTCCAAAGTGCATCCATAATTTCTCGCGAAGAAAACAGGCTCTCGTACCATTTGAGACTGAAACCGCCCCACTTTCCGCGGAATCTTGACTCATTAAATGACAACACAATGAGTGTCGCGATCGGGGCGTACAAAAAGATAAAAATCAAGGCAAGATAAATCCTTCCGCTGATTTTTGCCAGGGCTTTTCCTACCATATCGCAGCCCCCTCTCCCTCTTTATCAAAGTGCGACATAACCGCCATACTTCCCAAGATCAATATCATCAAAACAATGGACAAACCGGCTCCGCCGTACCAGTTATTGGCCGTCGTAAATTCCTGCTCGATCACATTTCCGATCAGATTGATCTTTGCTCCTCCTAACAGGTTTGAAATAACAAATGTTGTCATCGCCGGCACAAATACCATCGTAATACCGCTGACAATTCCCGGAAGAATCTGTGGCAATGTGATCCGCCACAATGTCTGTATCCAGTTTGCCCCAAGATCTTTTGCCGCATCAAAGGTATCCTGCGGAATCTTGATGAGGGAATTGTAGATTGGCAATACCATAAATGGCAGAAAATTGTAGATCATACCGAGAATGATCGCCCCTTCGGTATTGATCAAATTCTGCCTTGGCAGCCCAATCGACTGCAGTATCATATTGATCACCCCCGTCTTTTCCAGCAAAGACTGCCATGCGATCGTACGCAGCAAAAAGTTCATCCACATCGGAAGGATGAATACAAAGATGATAAATCCACTGCTTTTTAAATGCATCCCGCGGATCACCAGTGCCAGCGGCAAGGCGAGGATAAAACATAACACGGTACTTATAATAGATAATTTAAGTGACAAAAATAAGGCCTTTAAATGTACCGGAGAAGCGATACTCTTGACATTTTCAAGGGTAAAGGCACCGGTTTTATCCGTCAGTCCGTAAACACATACAATGATAAGCGGCACAATGACAAAAATTGCCATCCACACAATGTACGGATACGAAAGACGTCTCGTCATCTTTTTCTCATTCACCGGCAAACGCCTCCTCTGCCTCATTTTCCGGTTTGTGCATGATCTGGATATTAAACGGATCAATATACAATCCGACCTCACTTCCGACTTCCGCGAGGCTTGTACTGTGTACCAGCCACGTGAATCCAAGTGCTTCCATCTCCATTTCATAGTGCACCCCTTTGAACACCAGGGATTTCACTTTTGCACGGATCGTGCCTTTTTCCGGAGGTACAAGGATCATATCCTCCGGTCTTATCACGACATCCACCGGTTTATTTTCACCGAATCCGACATCGACGCATTCAAAATCCTGCCCCTGAATATTGACAAGGCGGTCGCGGACCATTGTCGCCGAAAGAATATTGCTCTCGCCGATAAAGTCTGCCACAAACGCATTCTGCGGCTCATTGTAAATGTCTTCCGGCGTACCGATCTGCTGGATGTACCCCTGATTCATGACGACGATCGTATCGGACATCGTAAGTGCCTCTTCCTGATCGTGGGTAACATAAACAAACGTAATTCCAAGTTCTTCTTTCAGACGGATGAGTTCGTACTGCATCCCCTGGCGCATCTTCAAGTCAAGAGCACCCAGAGGTTCATCCAAAAGAAGAATCTTCGGTTCATTTACGATGGCACGCGCGATCGCGATACGCTGCTGCTGACCTCCACTGAGGGAATCCGGCATACGTTTTTCGTAGCCGTCAAGATTCACCAGCTTCAGCGCATATTTAATCTTGTCACGAATATAGTCTTTTGATTTTTTCTTGATTTTTAAACCAAACGCAATATTTTCCTCGATATTCATGTGTGAAAACAAGGCATACTTTTGAAACACGGTATTGATCGGGCGTTTGTTCGCCGGCAAGCGGGCAATATCGGTTCCGTTAAGCAGAACCTGTCCTTCATCCGCCGTTTCAAATCCTCCCATTATTCGCAATGTCGTGGTTTTTCCGCAACCACTTGGCCCAAGCAATGTTACAAATTCATTCTCATGAATATCAAGATTCATATGATCTAGAACGATTTGTCCGTCAAATGCTTTTGTGATCCCTTTGAGCTCAATACATTTTTCAGCCATAACAAATCCTCCTGGTTCTCGTTATTTTTTATTGTTGACTGCCTCGATTCCCGGCTTGATAAATCCATAATAGCAAGGTTTTGGCTGGCAGTTTTTGTCATACAGATACAAATTCTGCTGGAAATCATCTCCATACAATGGATAATCGTCGCAGATACCAAATACAGTTACACTCGTTATATTACATGGTCCGCCGCTCTGCGTATCTTCTTCGACAAGAAGACGCATCATTTCCTCGTAGCGGTCGGACTGTCTCTGCAGCAGTTCCTCGTCGGTCGTGCCATCTTCGATACGGAAATTTAATTCCGTGATCTGCAGTTCCAGACCGAGTTTTGCATAGGTTTCCAGACATTTGCGGAAACTTCCGTCATTTTCGCTGTCAAGTTCCGGCCAGTCGATGCCTACCGTCGGCTGGAGACCGATTCCGTCGATTAGTCCTTTTTCCTTTAACTGCTCAACCATTTTGTAAATATTATCCATTTTTTCTTCCATAAAGACATTGTAGTCATTATAGAACAATTTCACATCCGCATCGGCATACTTGCGGGCAAAGGAAAATGCTTTTTCCACGTAATTTTCGCCCATCGTCGTATACCAGTAATTCTGCACTGCCTGCTCGTGCGTGAAGTCGTTGTCTTTTTTCGTATCCGCACGGAGTTTCCAGCCGCCCTTCGTCTCGATATAACTTCCCTCGTCGGTGCAGACGCATTCGTTGACAACATCCCAGGCATATACAACCCCCGGATACTTTTTCTGGCAATGCGTAATCACCTGCTTAATATAGCTTTCCATACGTTTTGCCATGGTCTTCGCATCGGCAAGTTTTCTGGATTTTACATCATAATTTTTGTAAAAAAGCCAGCTTGGTGTCTGATTATGCCAAAGCAATGTATGTCCGCGCATCTTGATTCCGTTTTCCTGACAGAATTTGAGTGCTGGGTCACAGGTATCAAATTTGCAGACAGGCATCCCATCTTTGCTCTTTTTTGTCGCCTTTTCATCCAGCAGATATTCCGGTTTCATCAAATTGGACAATGTCGTGGAATTGAAGTTCTCTTTCAGAATCTTCGCCATTCCTTTGTGCTTAATCGCCATTGTATCAATATCACTTCCGTTGATCGCAGCTCCAACAAGGAAATAATCCTTATAAATATCCTTCGCCGGTGTCTCTTCCGTGACAACCGCTGCCGGACTGACCGCACTCTCCGATGCGGCTGTTTCTGTCATTTTTACCGTTTCCTGGTTTCCCGTTGTCTTTGGTTCATTTGCCTTCTGACGTGATGCCAGTGCATATGCCAGCACCCCGAGCACGATAACGGCTACCGCAACCGTTATGATAATACCTTTCTTTTCTTTCATTCTTCTTCTCCTTCAGTTTTATGCCCGTGGACTTTCCTGTGGTCCCAGATAAGACTCTTCCAGTCCGCCTCGGTACAATACCAGTTTTTGTAAAGCCAAACCGGCTTCAACACCATAAATATGTATCTCATTGTATCCGGCTTCCAGATCGTGTCCGGTAATTCCATAATGACTGTTGTTCAGCACGCCCATCGACCAGGATTTTCTTTCCCATGGACCGCCGCCGATATTATAGTTTTCTTTCGGAATCGTGTCACCGACCTTGATCTCGCCATTACCAATCTGGGCCGCATAGCGCATCGTGCGTCCATCTTCCAGATTGTTCGTTGGTGCCGTGATCGTCTTAAGCATATAAACACCCGCTTCCTCAACATACACACGGTAAGTCAGACAAGGGGCTTTCCCGATCTCATCAAAATTGCGGTCACACGGATATATTTTCATGGAAGACAATGTTTTTCCATATCCCTCCAATTCTTTAAAATCATATCCTTCGAAAGCCGCTTTTTCGGTATAATGAGCCACTTCAATCGACACCATACCGTCACGCTCGATAAAGGTTCCTTCCGGAACATTGACTGCTGCCTTGAAACGTACTTTTACATTCACTTTCTGGTTTCCGGCTGTGATCGTAATGGTACGCTCAAACGATTTATGCTCTTTTTTGGCAATCGTTACCTGCAGTGTCACAATGTCATTTGACACTGTTCCCTCGGTCTGGCTTACACAGATTCCCGGTTCCGCCTGCACTTTGAAATCATAAGCGACCGCACCGGCATTTGCCAATTCGATCTCGCACGTTTCTCCCCCAATTTCTGTAAATTCAGGCAGACAGATCGTTCCCCCGGAGACAAACATTTCGTCATTTTCTGCATGAATCATCATCCGGCTCATCGTATTGATACAAATGGTCTTGGTCTCCGGATAATGCCATCCCTCATCATTCCATGTAACAAAACATGCATGCGGGGAGAGCATCATGCCGTCCCATTTACCGCCAGTCATTTCCTTATTGTAATAATCTGTCAATTTTTGATCCCGTTCAATCTCTTCTTTCACAAGCGCATCGTACGTATTTGCCACCGAGAGTTCATATTCTGCATACCAGTTTGCCAATGCTGCATGAAGGCTCATCAGCTGCAGATTCATTCCCGCAACAGCCGGATAATATACCAATCCGTAAAATGCATCCTTGGATGCCTCCGGAATCTTTATCTGCAGATTTTCTGTCTGCTGCATCAATTTTGTACAACGCTCGATCATGCGCTTCGTTTCATTGAAATGAGATCTATGGTATACTTTCGGATTCATCGCCTCCGGTCGTCTCATGCCGTGGATCCGTGTGTATTCACGCAATACGTCTGCAATCTCTTTTTTCGTCTCTTCGTCTTTGATATGTGCACCAAACTGCTGCTCTACCCAGGATGCCAGGAAAAGGTCCGTTTCATTGGCATGGCCGGTTCCCATACTCTCGAAATCATAGGCAAGTGCCATAAAATAGGACAATGGCAGCTCATCCGGACGGATATCACCGACATTTACGATCCAGAGGTCGCGGATGCCGTATTCATAGGCCATCGTAACCTGTTCCCACACTTTCGGAAGCGGTGTGGAATTGACCCACTCATAAGAAATCGGGGAACCGTGATAATCAAAATGATAGTACAACCCCCAGCCCGGCTTGCGGTCTTTCAGATCCTTAGTCGGAAGGGTTCTTACATTTCCGAAGTTATCATCGGAGAGCAGAAGGATCGTATCGTCCAAGCCATCCCAGGAACGAAGTCCCTTCACACCGTTTCCACCATAATAAAACCCTTCCACTTCTTTGTACAAAGCAAGCATTTTCGGCATATTCTCGCATCCGGTCTCTTTGATGATCTTATTCTGATCGGTAATGATCTCACGAAGAAGTTCAACATTTTCCTGAATTGTCGAATTTTCTCCGAGCATCATCGTGTCACGCTCACCGCGCATACCGATCGTGATCATATGCTTGAAGTCTTTATCGCGTTTCATACCATCTTCCCAATAACGATAAAGGCCTTCTTTGTTTGTATAATAATTCCAATCTTTTCCATATCCAATATTGTTCATGTCCGTTTTGACTTTATCCCACTCTTCACTGGCGCGGGTCAATGGCTCGTGATGGGACTGACCGATCGTGATACCAAGTTCCGTTCCCAGTTTCAGGATTGCAAGCGGATCCTCCGAACCATCTAACGGAAGGGAAGCAGACCACATCGCCGGCCAGAAGTAGTTTCCCTTCAGGCGGAGTAAAAGATCAAATACTTTTTCGTAAAAGAATTCGTTGAAATCTCCAAATGTATGCATGACAAAATTTCCCAAAGATGGCCATTCGTCGTTCATGAAAAATCCACGGTAACGAACAGACGGCTCTTTGGATACCGTACAAATACTCTTATCAAATACGATCTCCTTTTTTGGGGCAGGTACCACATCTGCCCAGTACACCCATGGAGATACTCCGATATTTTCAGAAATATAATACAAGCCATACAACGTAGCAATCGTCTCTGTTCCGACGATCACCAGTTTCTCAGCCCCATCTTCTTCAATCAGCTGTACCATAAAGACTTCTCGTTTTCCTTCCAAAACGGAAAGATCAATTTTCTTTTCTTCTTCCCACTTTGCAAGAATATCTGAAGTTCCTTTTGTCGCTGCGACAATCTGCGGAACATTCTGAATCTGCTCTACAATCTCCGGCTCTTTTCCTGTCACCGTCAAAATATCTCCGGCAAGAATCTTTGCCACATGCTTCAGTCCCTTATAATCTGCCGCATGGCTGTCAATACAAATTTGTGCTGCGTTCTCTTTTACTAACGTAAATGTCATTATGGTCTCCTTCCGATTGTATATTTTTTATAAGTCAAATCCAAAATAATTCACTGCATTGTAATAAGAAATGTTTTTCACCATTTCACCAAGAACTTCGTAGTCTTGTGGATATTCTCCGTTTTCCACCAATTTTCCGATGTAATCGCACAAGATACGGCGGAAATACTCATGACGAGGGTAGGATACAAAACTTCTCGAATCGGTCAGCATTCCGATAAAATTGCCCAAAAGTCCAAGGCTTGCAAGGGATGTAATCTGCTGGGTCATACCATATTTGTGATCGTTGAACCACCATGCAGAACCCTGCTGAATCTTTCCTACGGCATCTTCATTCTGGAAGCAGCCGATCATCGTACCGATCACAGCATTGTCAACCGGATTCAATGAATACAAAATCGTCTTTGGCAGTTCACCTGTTTTAGCAAGGGCATTCAAAAAATCTGCCACTTCTGCACTAAATCCCTTTTCATTGATACAGTCGATACCGGCATTGGCTCCGGCACTCCGGAATACCAGTTCGTTATTTTCTCTCTTTGCACCATAGTGAAGCTGCATTGCCAGATTTCTCTTCGCATATTCACGGCCTAAGAAGAGCATCAGCATCGTTTTGTACTGAAGCATTTCTTCAAAATCCAAAACCTCTCCGGATAATGCACGTCGTACAAGGATGTCCATTTCTTCCTCTGTCGTCGGACGGTACTGCGGATAATCCAAGCCATGGTCGGTTACCAGGCATCCATTTTCCACAAAATAATCCAGTCGTTTTACAAGAGCTTCTTTCAAGGAAGCAAATCCCGTGATATCAATATCGCTTACTTCTGCCAGTTTCTGTACATAAGCAAGGAATCCCTCTTTTTCCGGGCTCATGATAATGTCCGGACGCCATGCCGGCAGAACCTGCACATCAAAATCTTGGTCTGCTTTGATCTGCTGATGATAATGAAGGTCATCTATCGGATCATCGGTCGTACAAACCAATGTGACATTGGACATACGGATCAGATTTTTTGCTGACATTTCCGGCGACTGCAATTTTTCGTTGCAGGCATCGTAGATCTCTTTCCAATTCTTCTCACTGAGTGTCTCGTGAATATCAAAATATCTCTGCAATTCCAAATGGCACCAATGATACATCGGATTTCCGATTGCTTTTGGCAGTGCCTTTGCAAAGGCGTGAAATTTTTCTTCATCGCCGGCATCGCCGGTAATGTATTTTTCCGGCACTCCATTGGAACGCATAATACGCCATTTATAGTGATCCCCTCCGAGCCACAATTCTGTTATATTTTTAAATTTCCGGTCTTCTGCTATCTCCTTTGGCTCCAAATGGCAGTGATAGTCCAAAACCGGTGCTTTTTCTGCATAGTCATGAAAAAGTTTTTTCGCTGTATCTGTTGAAAGAATAAAATCTTCATCCATAAATTGCTTCATTACTTTTACCTCACTTCATTGTTTTGTTCTTAAAAATTGTTATTTTTTGTTTCACTACAAGCGGAGTTCCTGAAAAATTCAGAGAACTCCACATATTTTTCCAATATTAATTTGCATCCAGATAGGCTTTTCCGCCTTCCATGGTTTTGCCCTTCCGAGCCATCAGTTCCGTAACTGTCAGCATATCATATCCCTGCTCCGATAGCCATGGAACAATCTTTTTGACTGCTTCTGCAGTCTCCGGATGAATGTCATGCATCAAAATGATGTCGCCGTCTTTGACCTCTTTTTTTACTCGGTTAAAGACTTTTTTTGCATTGCGGCTCTTCCAGTCTTCCGTGTCAAGGCTCCACAATATCATCGGCTTTTCCACCTTTTTCCGCATGGTCTTGCTGATTGAGCCATATGGTGGACGCAGCAGCGAAATCTGATAACCATTTAACAATTTTGACACAATCCGGTCAGTTCGGTCAATCTGGCTTTTCGCCTTTTTCCATTTTATCTTGCTTAACTGTGGGTGATCCCATGAATGACTGGCAATCTCGCAGCCGGCATCCAGAATCATCTGCATAATGTCTCCATCAACCCGTGCGCGGTTTCCCAGTACAAAAAAGGTAGCATGTGCTCCGTTCGCCTGCAGTGCCTCAAGAATCGTCCCATCGTTATCGCGTGACGGTCCATCATCAAACGTAAGTGCTACTGCTTTTGCCTTTGGCACCGGGGTCGGTGTCGGTGTCGGTTCTTCCACCGCCGGCGATTCTGCCGCTGCTTTCTGCTTCTGCAAAAGTGCTTCTTCTGCCTGTTTTTGTTGTTTGTGGTTTTGCACAGTGGATACTATCTTTACTCCGGTTAATACTAAAACCAGTACGACTGCCACCGCAATTGATCCTTTTAATAACATGGTCAATTTTTCTGACTGCCGCCGTTTCCATTGTCTCTTCCTATATTCTCGTCTTCCGCTCATAAAAAACCGTCTCCATTCACTTCATTTTCCTGTTCTTCTTTTAACAGTACTAGTGTAGCATTATTCTTCGGGTTTTTCAATAACAATTTTGCCATCCACAAATTCCAATTTTACTTTATTTCCGTTCATTCCCATTTCTTTGAGCAATTCCGACGGAATCTGTATTCTTCCGGCACGATCCAACACAACAAATTCCTCCTGGGCCTCTTCCCGCTGCCACTCAATGGAAATATCTTCCAGTCTGTTTTTGTACTCATTTTTCATGATACGCTCACTGCTGGTCTTTCCATCGCGAATCGAAATGACGCGGTTTACTTTCGATGCCAGTTCATTATCATGTGTTACGATCACGATTGTGATACCGAGCTGTTCATTTAACTTGCGGAACATATCCAGGATATCATCCGCCGTCTTTCGGTCTACTGCTCCTGTCGGCTCATCGGCAAGCAGAAGTTTCGGCTCATTGGCAAGAGCGATCGCAATGGCGACACGCTGCTGCTCACCACCGGAAAGCTGGCTTAACGTATTGTCTTTTCGTTCTGCCAGGCCAACCAGTTCAAGAAGTTCTTCCGCGCGCTTTTTCTTCTGCGCCTCGCTCTTTCCATCTTTCATAAAAAGCATCGGTGTCATGACATTTTCCCACGCCGTCAGATACGGAAGCAGGTTTCGCGCATTGTTCTGCCACACAAAACCGACGGTGCTTCGCTTGTACTCAACCAACTCCTCTTCGCTCATCTGGAACAGATTTTTTCCATCTACATAAAGTTTTCCGGCTGATGGGCGGTCAAGTCCACCGATCATATTGAGAAATGTGGATTTACCACTTCCGCTGTTCCCGATGATTGCCATCAATTCTCCGCGTTTTACGGTCAGATCCAAGCCCTGAAGTGCCAGCACTTCGATGTCTTTTGTTTTGTAAATTTTTACCAGCCCATCACATTCGATCATAACATCATCCGGAATGTCCACCGGTTCCTCTGCTGTCCCTCCACCGGCAGTCTGACGGTTGATGTGACGAAATTCATTGATTTTTTCCACTACGGTATCCCATTTTTTATTTTTCATCGACAATCTCACCATCCTCCAAATGATATATGCAGTCTGCAATATCTAACAATCCCATGTCATGCGTAGTCATGACGATGGTCACTTCTTCTTTCTCAATCAGTTCCTTAAATATCTTCATCACCTGAAGTCCTGTCGCCGTATCCAGTTCGGCTGTCGGCTCGTCGGCAAAGATGATTTTCGGTTTATGCGCGATCGCTCTTGCGATCGCCACACGCTGCTGCTCTCCTCCGGAAAGTTCCTGTGGCATATGATGCATACGCTGGCCAAGTCCCACGAGCCGGAGACATTCTTCTGCTCTCGCCCGCTTATTTCCCTGATATTTTGCCAGACGGAGCAGAAATTCCACATTTTCATACGCCGTCATCATCGGGATCAAAGCCACTGACTGAAATACAAATCCCACATTATTTTTGCGGAATTCCTCTCGTTCGTGGTCGTTCATCTGTTCCAGCGCTGCCCCCTCAAATACGACGGTTCCTTCTTTCGGATAATCCAACGCACTCAAAATATTCATCAACGTCGTTTTACCGGATCCGGAACGTCCGCGGAGCATCGTAAGTTTTCCCTTTGGAATCTGGATATTGATATCATGCAGTGCAACAAACTCGCGGCCGGAGCCAATTGGAAATGCCTGCTTGATTCCCTGTGTCGTCAATATATTTTCCATCGCTGTCCTCCCTTAATCTTCGCCAAGTTTCAATGCCTGTGAAATGTTGATCTTCGAGATCAGTTTTCCAAGCACAACCATGCAAACCACAATAACAATACCGATGATACTGAACAGACGCACCATATCAAGCGTCTCATTGACCACTTCAAGCGGAATTGCCTGATCGGTCGATGCATAGAAGATCTGCACAAGCGGTACAAACATCTTCGATGCCAGCAACCCGATCACGGTACCGATCACGATCGAGATACCGGAACTGAAAATCTGCTCATTGATCAGCATCTGAATGATCTCACGTTTTGACATACCCATCGCACGAAATACACCAAAAAGCAGTTCGCGCTGGCGGATCGACAAGATCCAGTAGATTAAAAATCCGGTGCAGCACAAGATCAAAATAATGATAAAGCTCATCGTAAGGATACCATTGGTTCCCTGGAACAAAGCATCATTTTTCACTTCCACTTTCTTGGCATTTGCATCTTCAAATGTCGTATATGTTATATTGTTTTTCTTCGCATAATCATAGATAAAACGGGAACTTCCGTTCGTTTTCAGCCACACCTGATAAGGCCGCAGTCCAAAGTTCTGCTGAACCTGTGCCAGATTCGCTACGATCAGGTAGTTCTCGGTCGAGACAAGTTTATTTTCCTCATTAAGTGAATGCGTCGTCTCGATGTAACTTGGGAAATAGTCCACGAAGCCAAATACTACACCCTGTGCTTCGACACCATCCTCGTTTGTGTAGGTGATCGTATCGCCAAGACGTACTCCGTAGTTTGTATGATAGTTCATACTTAAAAGCACCGCATCTGCGCGTGTCGCCATCGAATTGAGATAACGGTTGATATGTACCGGAAGCAGGTCTGTCTGGAACTTCGACACGGTCTCTCCGAAACTTTTCGTATCGATTCCCATCAGTGTTGTCTTAACACTATTTCCGCCTTCCTTACTCTTATAGGAAGTTTCTATTTCATCGTCTTTAAATACTTTCGTCGCCGCCGCAACGCCTTTCATGCCTTCATATACTCCGAAATCCGGTTCGGTATACGTCAATTCAAGATCGGTATAATACTGCATCAGAAGAGAGTTATCTTCCCACGGCTGCTGGAGCACAAGATCCGCTCCGGTGCTATAATCGATTCCCTTTTCAGAGTTTGACAATATCGTGCGCGCCACCGTCGAATTGAAAATACCGAGCGATACCGTAAACATCAGAAATACCATCATAAATCCCTGCTTTTTCCGCGTGCGGAGAATCTGCAGGAATGAGGCAAAAAATGCCGGCCGCCAGAATTTTCTTCCGATATAATATACAATCTTTATGAGCAATGGCTGAAGCCGGAGTCCCACAAGACTTGCACTTATGATAAACACCGACGAACAGATGAACAAAAACGGATCAATGGAATCCCCCTCGAGCATACTTGTCATCAATTCGGATTTCCGAGCGGTAAAGGAATACAGTCCATACAATGAAATCACAAGGAAGATCACATCCAAATATACTCTGCTGAATATATTGTGTTTGTTTCCGGTGTTTCTGTGCTTTACATTTACAATCGTGACATTGGCATCTTTAAATACCGGAAGTACCATCACGGCGATAGAAACCAAAATCGCTCCCAAAGTATACAAAAATACACTTGGGCTTAAACTGACGTGCAATGCCTTTCTTTGGATAAATTCCAAAAAACCGTTCGTCGAACCGAGTGCCTTTGTCATAAAGAAACCAAGCGGTACGCCGACGATACTGCTGCCGATCGATAGGATCGCCGACTGCAGCGTATAGATCAAAAGGATCTGATTGCGGCTGCTTCCGCGGCTTTTCAAAAGGGCGATCTCATTCTGCTCCAGATCAAGCATCTGCCGTGAGATCATGAAGATAAAGGCAAGCAAAAGCGCAAGTACCGGAATCTGCAAAATTAAAAGTGTCGTCGATACCTTCTTCGCCGTCGTCTGGTAATCACGCAGAACTGCCAGATAGTCCGGTTCCTCTACCGTCGAATTTCTTCCGGTCGTTCCCGCATCGCAAAGTGTCTCCGTGTTTTTCACAAGGGAGTTGACCTGTCCCGGTCTTACACTTTCATAATCATATACCAGATTCCACTGCCCGGTGATATTAAATGCCGGTTTGTCATAATTGACAAAAATGCTCTCAAACAATTTAGGGCTAGTAAATACTTCCAGATAATATTCACTCGGGCTCTGCACCCAGTAATTATCCGAATAATCTTTCGCGTCAAATACGCCGACAATTTTTACTTTAATGTTCGAACCATCGGCATTTTTCAATTTTTCAAAAGACATCTCGTCGCCGAGAACGACGTCCAGTTTGCTCATGGCACGCTGGCTCAGAATCACCGGAAGGGCTCCGTCTTCCAGACGCTCGTCGCCATAACATTCGCCGGCAAGCACAGAAATATGATCCTTCATATCTGACATCATCGCAATACGCATGGATTTTGTCGTCGTTTTATTTCCGCGGGACTGCTCAAATTCTCCGCGGACTTTGGATGTTTCAAACAAACTTACCAAATATTTTTGATCGACGCCGAGGCTTTCTGCCGCCCCGTTTGCCGTATCCTGCATCTGCTTGAATTCGCTGCCGTTGGCTTTACCGGAATTCAACATAGAATTAAAGGTAATTACCCCCGGGTCTTTATTTGTCTCCTCGATGTAATTCGAGTATTTTGACTTCAATGTCTTTTCCAGTGCTGCATCCTGGTACATCGGATTACTGCTTGCAATCGCCGCCAGCAGAATGTTACCGATCAGGAGGCAGACAACCATCCACTTTTTATGTATCAATTTTTGCTTTATAAATCGTATCATGTTCTCGCCACGCCTCCTATCTTATGATCGCAAGTGTCTGACCGGCGCTTACTCCCTGCTCCACCAGATACTCTGTTTCAGTATTGTAGTTACTTACAATATAACGTTTGTGGATCTTTCCATCTTCCAGTACATTGACATAAAGTTTGTTTGTGTATTCCACAGACTCCTGATTGATGGCTTCCGCATCGACAACAAGTGCATTTTTCACAGAGAAGGAAACCGCATAGACGTAAATATTTGTCTTTTCAAAGTCATATTTTTGTTTATCGGCTTTTGACACTTCCACATATACAACGTTATCGCCCGCCTCGTCAGTTTCCCCGACTCCGGTAATGTCCGTAGCTGTGATAACTTTTCCTTTTACCTCATGCTGATAGTCTTTCATATTTTTTCCAAGCCGTACGGAAACATCCATATTGTAACGCAGCTTCGACTCCGGGTCTTTTACTTTCAAAACCCATTTGTTATTGCTCCGCATCTCAACGATTTTTTTCGAAGCATCAATCTCATCTCCGACATATTCTCTTCCGGTAGAAGTCACGACACCGCTTTTCTTTGCCACAAGTTTTGTCTTATTCTGGCGGCGTACTAACTGTGCGTAACTCTTCTCCTGATCGATAACTTCTTTCTCGCCCTTTTTGTAATTGGCAAGTTCTTCCTTCTGCTTCTTGATCTCCAGCTGTTTGATCTTCTTTTCTGCCGCATTTTTAATCGTCGCCAGTTCTTTTTCCGCCTGCGACACCGCATTCTGAAGATTGCTGAGACCGGATTCATAATTGGCACGTGCCTGCTGCACTAAAATCTTTTCCTTCTGTAGTTTTGTCTTCGATGTCTCTACATGATACACGGCAAGCACATCGCCTTTGTTGACTTTTTGGTCTTTTTTCACCTTTATGGAATCTAAGACCGCATCTTCATCATCAATGTAAATGGTCTCCGTATCCGTGTAATCAAGATCTGCCGTATCATAATATTCTTCTTTATATGTTTCCTGACGAACCTTTGTCGTCTCGTAATCTTCCTGGGAAACCGCACTTCCGGATGCCGCTTCGCCGTTTTCATAAAGGAGCACTTCTCCTGTCCCCTGGCTTTTTTCCGAACCACATGCCGATAAAACCGCCGCTGTCATGCACAGGATTCCGATCCATTTAACCTTCCACATAGACTACATCTCCCTCCTTTACTCCACTTTCGATCTGTATGTAAGCATCCGTTTCCGTTCCGGTCTTTACGATGGTTTTGGTCTTCGCATCGCCTTCTACCAGATAAACGTAGGATTCTTCTTTGGAACGATACACCGCATTGGCAGGCACGACAAGTGCATCTTTGACCGTATCGGTGTACAATTCGATCGTCGCCGAACCGCCGACTTTCGCATCTACATGATCTGCCACAAAGTCAAACCAGCTGTTTTTCGGATAATTTCCCATCTCGATATCCTGTCTTGATACTTCCTGCTCTTCGACTTCCACTTTGTATTTCTTTCCGTCAACAATCGCCACATAACTGCTCGCCTTCGCGAGTTTGCTGTCAGAAACATACGCCGTCTTCAAGCGAGGAGCATCCATGTTAGCGACCTGAATCGCCACGCTTCCTCCCTGTACCATGTAGCCGCTTCCGCCGCTCGTACTGATGACTTCGCCATCTATGGTCGAATACAGTTTTGAATTTTTCGTGCTTTTCTGTGCCTCTTTGATATCCGCCTCTTTCTGGCGTATCTCCAGCTGCTGCAATTCTTTCTGCTGCTCTAATTTCACTTTCGCAATCTTTATCTCTTCTTCTTTCTCAACGATCTGGCTTTTCAGTATTTTTTTCTGCTTACTGTTTTTCACAGCCTTTGACTGCTTTTTCAGATCGGAAAGAGTTTCTTCCAACATCTCAATATCGTACTCACTCTGTTGGTTTGTCCCCTCATTGGTCTCTTTAAGGGATGCGATCTCTTCCTTAAGCGATTTGACTTTTCCACTGCCGCCTGCCAATGTCGCAAGAAGCTGCCCTTTCTTCACCTTATCTCCGATCGACACTTTCATCTGATCAATACTTCCCGAAGAAAGAAATGCCATCTTTTCGATTTTCGGAACAATCTGCGCGGAGAATGAAGTCACACCACTCAGATCCATCTTTGTAACCACCGCCGTATCCATATCGACGCCGACTGCTTCAATCAGCTCCGGTACATCGCCGGCATTCTGAGCCGATTTTCCACAGCCGCAGCTCATCATCGAAACGGCCAAAAGGACTACACCTATCTGTATCTTTTTATTCACTTTATGTAACCTCCAATCCTTCGCCTAATTCGCTATCACTTGCTCGTTTTCTTCCAAACCGCCCGTAATCTCGATAAAATTATCAATTGTCTCGCCCACCGAAACTTCTTTTGTCGATTTCAAACCATTGGCGTCTTCATAATACACTACATGTTTATCACCCATAGAATACACAATCGACGATGGCAGATACAATATGTCTTTGCGCTCTTTCAATACCACCTGATAGGAGCACACCGTTCCGTCTTCCATATTCAATTTTGTCTTCGGATAGAAATAAACGGAATCCGTAGATTCTTTATCCCGTTTTATCGTCGCCTTGTATTCCTGGCCTTTTACCTCGATCGTAACCGTGTCGCCTTCTTTACAATGCGAAGCATATTTGCTGTTTGCCTCAAATCGGTTCTTTTTCTTTCCTTCAATCTTGACTGCCGCTTCTCCCTCGGTTCCATACGTCCCCTCGGCCTTGCTGTCAACATATGTCACTACACCGTTTACCGATGCCGTGATCTGTTCCTCTTTGATCTCTTCTTTGGCAATCTTCGCATCCATTTTCAAAAGTTCCAGACTGGATTCCAATGCTTTGATCTGCTGTTCGTATTGATTTTTTGCATTTTCAATCCCGCTTTTTCCGCCACCGGTTTTTTTCTGTTTTTCCGCTTCCAGAGTCATGAGTTCCTTCGCCTGTTTGATCTGCAGCTCCGCTTTCGCAATTTTCTCATTGGACTCCTTCAATGTTTTTTCACTTCCGGGCAGTTCATATTGCATAATAACATCCCCGGCTTTCACACGGTCGCCTTTTTTGACATAAATCTTCTTAATCACGCTCGCGCCGTCGGGTTCAATATCTTCTTTGACAGTTCCTTTATATTTCCCGGAAATTTCCTCGGTTTTTGCCAATGTTCCCCGTGTGACAGCTACTTTATTGAAACTGGCACCTTCATATTCTTTTACCACCGGAGCCGCATCAAATTCTTCCTCCGTGGGAAGAATCCCACATCCGGTCAGACACATCGAAAATGCAACGCCGGCT
>ERZ780144.289-NODE-289-length-74305-cov-26.937104_pt1 | contig 74305 bp, 75 predicted proteins | sample MGYA00511380_ERZ780144 | MGnify/ENA primary metagenome ERZ780144 (study PRJEB29588, sample SAMEA1965858) | human gut metagenome | biome: human gut; feature: human-associated habitat; material: faeces | place: Denmark | collected 2008/2010 ... | reverse complement strand
GCGGCCGGTGCCGCGGCTGCGGGGGTTTCGGTTTCGGGGGTCACGGCGGAAACCGCCTGCACATCTTCAGCCACGGGGCTGACTTGCTCCTCGGGAGCAGGAAGTGTCGATTTTTCAGTAGCCATCGCTCTACACGTTTTAGATCCCGCGCATACGGGAGTACATGAATCCCGCAAATATACTCATTTTTCCGGTGTCGCCGAACGATTTAGCGGGAAATTTGCTATCTTCGCGGAAGAAACACGGAACGGGCCGCACCGAAGCACGCCGTCCGCGCCGCCGAAACCGAAACCGAAACGATGAGCCACCGCATCCTGCTGGTCGACGACGAGGTCGACATCCTTGAATTCGTGCGTTACAACCTCGTGCGCGAGGGCTACGAGGTCTTCACCGCCGAGAACGGGGCCCAGGCGCTGCAGGTTGCCGCCGCATGCCGGCCGCACCTGATTCTGCTCGACATGATGATGCCCGTCATGGACGGGATCGAGACCTGCCGCGCCATCCGCCGCGACCCGCAGCTCAAGGACACGATGGTCGTCTTTCTCTCGGCGCTGGGCGAGGAGGAGCAACAGCTCTCGGGATTCGGCGTCGGGGCGGACGACTACCTGACCAAGCCCATCAAGATGAAACTGCTGGTCAGCCGCGTGCAGGCGCTCCTGAAGCGGGTCGACAGCGGCACCCCGACCGCCGGAGCGGAGCCGCACAGCGGCATCACGATCGACCGCGAACGCTACACGGCCACGTGCGACGGCCGCGAGATCGTCCTGCCGCGCAAGGAGTTCGCGCTGCTCGACCTGCTCTGCTCGCAGCCGGGCCGGCTTGTCACGCGCGAGGAGATCTACTCGCGCATCTGGGGCAGCGACGTGGTGGTCGGCGACCGCACGATCGACGTGCACATCCGCAAGCTGCGGCAAAAGATCGGCGACCGCCGCATCGTGACCGTCAAGGGCGTAGGCTACAAGTACGAACCCTGACCTCCGCCCCGCCGCCGGAGCGCCGCCCAGAAGCCTCACTGTTCCGGACTCCGCCACAGCCCCGCTCCGCTCCCGGAACGTCATCCCTCAACCCCGCCATCAAAGCATCACCGTCAGAACACCGACCACGCCCCGCCCCCGGGACGCCACCCCTCAACCCCGCCGTCGAAGCATTGCCCCGCGGGGCTCCGTCCCGCCGCACCCCGGCTCCGATCCGGGCCGATCCGGCCCTTTCGGGGATGCAAAACAAGCCTTTAGAACAAAAAATCCCCGTAAAACGGCAGAAAATCTAACAAACCGCAATCATTTTTTACATAAATTTGCATACCTATAAAATAAATCGTATATTTAACTTATGATTCGTGAACTTTTGGCTGTAGGCGGAGGCGGAGCACTCGGTAGCATCTGCCGTTATGCCCTCTCCTACGGGCTGCTCGCCGGGCAGACGATCTGCGGTTTTCCGGCCGGGACATTCACGGTCAACGCCGTCGGATCGCTGCTCATCGGACTGCTGCTCGAGGTGCTCGACTCGCAAACGGCCGCGTGGCTGCTCGTCGTGGGTTTCTGCGGCGGCTTCACGACCTTTTCGAGCTTCTCGGCCGACACCGTGCGGCTGCTGCGCGCCGAATGCTACGGCCCGGCGCTGCTCTATGTCACATTGAGCGTCGCGGTCTGCATCGCCTTTGCGGCGCTGGGCTGGTGGATCGGAACACTACTGAAAAATTAACTGACTAATACGACAGAACAATGGTAATTTTGGTATTGAACTGCGGATCGTCGTCGATCAAGTACCAGGTCATCGACATGGAAGCCGCATCGAGCAAACTGCTCGCAAAGGGCCTCGTGGAGCGCATCGGCCTCCCGGAGGGCGACCTCACGCACAAGCCCGTCGGCAAGGAGCCGTTTGAGGCGCACCAGCCCATTCCCGACCACACGACCGGCATCAGTCTCGTGCTGAAGGCCCTGACGGACCCCGTCCACGGCGTGATCTCGTCGCTCGACGAGGTGAAGGCCGTCGGTCACCGCGTCGCCCACGGCGGCGAGTTCTTCCCGGCCAGCTGCCTGGTCGACGAGGAGGTGAAGGCCAAGATCCGCTCGCTGTTCGAGATCGCCCCGCTGCACAACCCCGCCAACCTCGAGGGCGTGCTCTCGATCGAGAAGGTGCTGCCGGGCGTGCCGCAGGTCACCGTCTTCGACACGTCGTTCCACCAGACGATTCCCGCCACCAACTACATGTATGCCCTGCCCTACGCCTACTATGAGAAGTATCGCGTGCGCAAGTACGGCTTCCACGGCACGAGCCACAAGTTCGTGGCCCGCGTCGGCGCCGAGCTCGCCGGGCTCGACATCAACCACTCGAAGATCATCACCTGCCACATCGGCAACGGCGGTTCGGTGACGGCCGTGCTCAACGGCAAGTCGTTCGACACGTCGATGGGCTTCTCGCCGCTCGACGGTCTGGTGATGGGCACGCGCTGCGGACAGGTCGACGCCAGCGCCATCACCTTCATCGGCGAAAAGGAGGGCATGAGCTATGCCGAGCTCAACACGATGATGAACAAGCAGTCGGGCGTACAGGGCCTGACGGGCATCTCGAGCGACATGCGCGACATCGACCGCGCCTACGACGAGGGCAATCCCCGCGCCATCCTGGCCCGCGACATGTACTACAACCGCATCAAGAAGTTCGTGGGCGAGTATGCAGCCGAGATGGGCGGTGTCGACCTGATCGTCTTCACGGGCGGCGTGGGCGAGAACTCGAGCGAGATGCGCGAGACGGTCTGCTCGGGACTGGAGTTCATGGGCGTGAAGTTCGACCGCGAGGCCAACCGGGGCGTGCGCGGCGTCGACAAGATCCTCTCGGCTCCCGACTCGAAGGTCAAGGTCGCCGTCATCGCCACGAACGAGGAGCTCGTCATCGCAACGGACACCTACAACCTGGTAAAATAAACGGATACGATCCACAAAAACAGCAAAAACTATGATTCAGCATCTTACGGAAATCGTCGAAGAGGCGAGAAAGAAAGGCAAGAAACGTCTGGCCGTAGCCTACGGGCAGGATTCGCACACGCTGGCTGCCGTCTACGAGGCATACAAGGAGGGGCTGGTGGAGCCGACGCTCTACGGCGACAAGGAGGTCATCGAGAAGGTCTGCGAGGAGAACGGCATCGACATCAAGGCATTCAACATCGTCAACGAGCCCAACGACGTGAAGTGCGTGCAGCAGGCCGTGGCAGCCGTCGTGGCGGGCAACGCCGACGTGCTGATGAAGGGTCTGGTCTCGACCGACAAGTACATGCGCGGCATCCTGAACAAGGACGCGGGTCTCTTCCCGCCGAAGGGTGTGCTGAGCCACGTGTCGATCGTCGAAATGCCCTGCTACCACAAGCTGCTCGTCATCTCGGATGTGGCCGTGATTCCGCTGCCGGACTTCAAGCAGAAGATCAAGCAGATCGGCTACCTCGCACAGACGGCCGCGCTGCTGGGCATCAAGACCCCGAAGATCGCCTGCATCGCACCGTCCGAGCAGCTGCTTCCGAGCGTGATCTCCTCGATCGAAGGTGCGCTGCTGGCCAAGATGGGCGACCGCGGACAGCTGGGCAACGTCATCGTCGACGGACCGCTGTCGCTCGACGTGGCGCTCTACAAGGAGGTGGCCGAGCACAAGAAGGTCAAGGGTTCGTCGGTTGCCGGCGATCCGGACTGCCTGCTCTTCCCGAACCTCGAATCGGCCAACGTCTTCTTCAAGTCGGTGACGCACCTGTGCGGCGGCGAGCTGGCCGCCATGGTCGTCGGCACGAAGGTTCCGTGCGTGCTCACCTCGCGCGGCGACACGAGCAAGACGAAACTCTATTCGATCGCACTGGCCTGCCTGGCCGCAAAATAACCTGCCACCCACGAATCAACCAACCAACCAACTACCAACCGAACCTAAAACCAGAACCGAGAATCTTATGAGCTACATCGTATTGGCAATAAATCCCGGCTCGACATCCACGAAGGTCGCCCTCTACGAAGAGGAGCGGCCTTTGTTGGAATTGTCGCTCTCGCACCCCACGGAGGAACTCGCCCGCTTCGCCAACGTCATCGACCAGCTCGACTGGCGCCGGGGGCTGATCCTCCAGGCGCTGCGTGACCACGACTTCGACATCCACCGGCTCTCGGCTGTCATCGGCCGCGGCGGACTCATCCGCCCCGTTCCGGCCGGTGTCTACGAGGTGAACTCGCGCATGCGCTACGACCTGCGGAACGCCCAGATGAAACACGCCTGCAACCTCGGCGGCCTGCTGGCGGCCCAGATCGCCCACATGGCCGGCCCCGGCATCAAGGCCTACATCGCCGATCCGCCGGTCGTCGACGAGATGGACGACACGGCCCGCATCACGGGCATGCCGATGTGCCAGCGCAAGCCGATCTTCCACGCCCTGAACCAGAAGGCGACCGCCCGCCTGCACTGCGAGCGCGCGGGCCTCGTCTACGAGGAGTCGAACCTCATCGTGGCCCACATGGGCGGCGGCATCTCCGTGGCGGCACACCGCCAGGGGCGCGTCGTTGACGTGAACAACGCCCTCGACGGCGACGGTCCGTTCGCTCCGGACCGTGCGGGCAGCATTCCGTCGAGCGAGCTGATCAAGATTTGCTTCTCGGGACAGTACACGCGCGAGGAGCTGCTGAAGTACGTTTCGAGCAAGGGCGGCCTGGTGGCCTACCTGGGCACGAACTCCGTCATGGAGGTGATGAAGCGCATCAAGGAGGGCGACAACCGCGCCCGCATGATGCTCGACGCCATGTGCTACAACGTCTCCAAGCAGATCGGGGCAATGGCCGCGACGCTCTCGGGCAAGGTCGACGCCATCATCCTCACGGGCGGCATCTCCTACAACGAACCCGTCGTGGAGTACATCCGCGAACACTGCGGATTCATCGCGCCGATCACGGTCTACCCCGGCGAGAACGAGCTGGAGTCCCTCGTGAAGAATGCGCTGGTGGTTCTGCACGGCGTCATCACCCCGAAGCTCTACAAGTAGCCCGAAAGCGGCGGTTCTCCGTCGCCACCGGCCGAAAAGCGGCGGGACCGGCTGATACCGGTTCCGCCGCTTTTGCCTGGTTGCAGAAGCGACACCCTCTCGCGCGGGCCCGGATACGGGCGGGCGCGCCCGTCCGCCGCTGCCCCGCCGATCCGCCGCTGCACGGGTCCGAATACAAACCTCACGCAGCAGCTCCGCCCCGGCCGAATCGGCAGCATTCGGGGTCGCTTTCGCCGAAAAAACAGAACCATTCCGCTCTTTTCGGAGACTTTTCTCATCCGGGCTTTGTTATTTAATAAAATTTTTCAGATATTGCAATCCGGATATGCGAGAGGCTGATCGCCGAACCCTGCAATTCCGACGCACTATCCGGCGACCCGCTCACATTTCCGACACATACGACATACCGGCACACGGCACCGCGAGAGCCCCGGCCGGTATATCCCATGATGGTGTACCCCCTTTCATTAACCAATCCCTATACCATTATGAAACATTTATCACTCGTTCTGCTGACCCTCCCTCGCAACGATGGCGGCAGTCTCCTGCTCCGACGACGTGGAAACCGTGAAGCTCGAAGGCGTCACGCTCGCACCGACGACCGTATCGATGCTTCCCGCGGAGACGACGCAGCTCACCCTGACCGTGCAGCCCGAGAAGGCGGACTACAATGCCGTCCTTTGGACCAGCGACAACGAAGCCGTCGCCACGGTCGACGAGGCGGGTCTGGTAACGGCCGTCGCAGCCGGTACGGCCAACATCCGGGTCGAGGTCAAGGAGTTCAGCGCCAGCTGCGCCGTGACGGTATTCGCCGGCAACAAGCTCGCCGACAACGCACAGGTCGGTGATTTCTACCTTGCCGACGGTTCGCTGCTCGACAGGGAGACGGATGCCGCAACGATCACAAGCGCCAACGTGATCGGCATCGTATTCACGACCGACGTGACACGCATGGGCGAAGCCGAGAAGGAGGCGCTGCGCGCCAAGGGCGTCGAGCCCCACGGACTGGTCATCGCCACGCGGACGCCCCGTCAGGTCACCGACCTCTTCTACTGGTACATGACGCCGGACTACAACGGCAGCCGCGACGAATCCGAGATCGGACTTCCGAAGCTGTGGGACAACTTCGAGGAGGGCGAAGGCAAGGAGCACGAGACCTATGCGCTGGTCAACAACGACCTGGAAGGATACAAATACAACATGGCGATCCGCACGGAGCGCAAGGCCGACTTCGAGGCGGGCTACTACGGTGCCATCAAGGCCGCGGCCGACTTCGAGATCGAGGTGCCCGCACCCGCCGCGTCGACGGGCTGGTACCTGCCCTCGGCGGGACAGTGGTTCGACGTACTGAGAAACCTGGCCGGCATGGAGTTGAGCGACACCGAATCCTCGTTCTTCCTGATCGACGACTACGGCAACTTCTCGTGGATGAACAAGGGCCGCGTGAACGACATACTGAACGAGTGCATGGCACACGTAGCCGACAACATGACCCCCCCTACGCATCGCTCGGCAACCAGGACCAGTACTGGACCTCGTCGACCGTCTCCGACGACCAGGCCCGCGTCATCATGTTCGACAACGCCTCGTTCGTCTACAGCTGGTGGTACAGAAAGTACTTCCAGTGGTCGGTGCGCACCGTACTCGGATTCTGATCGGAAAGGGTCCGATCCGACGGGGCGGAAACCTTCGGCAGCCGAAGGACCGGGGCATCGCCCGCAGGCAAAGGCCGGCGGGAAGGACCGCGGGAAAAAGGGGGCCGCAGGTCATGATGCGCCACGAATCCGCCTTGCAACACACCGGAAACGGGCCTTGCGCCCAGAGCGAAATCAAAAAAAAGACAGGTTGCCTACTTTCGGGCGACCTGTTTCTTCAGGATGGCTGCAACTTCGGCAAAGGCCTCGAGGCGGAAGAGCGCCGACAGCACCACGTAGATCACGATGCCCGCCGCCACCTCGGCCATCAGCCGCAGCAGCGGGCCGCCCGGCACCGCGGCAGCCACGAGCAGCACCCCGCCGTACATCGCCGCCGAGACCGCCGCAACGGGCAGCAGCGTGCGCACGAAACCGCCCCAGCCGTAGGAGGTGAAGCGCCGCGACGCCGCGAAGTTGACGACCGCCTCGCAGACCGAGATCGCGACGAGGCCCCAGACCACGGCCATGACGCTGCGGGGAATCGTCAGCGCGAAGATCACCGTCATGATCACCTTCTTGAGCACCTCGATGCGCAGGATGATGCGGCCGTCGCTGCGGACCTTCAGGACGTTGAGCGAGATCATCGCGAGCGGGTAGAAGAGCCCCACCAGGCAGATCGCCTCGAAGTAGGGCACCGTGGGCATCCACTTCTCGCCCAGCAGCGCGAAGAGGTCGGGCGCCACGGCCGAGAGGCCCAGCATCATCGGGAACATGGCATAGGAGACGACCATCGTGATCTGGCGGTAGCTCTCGGCGAATTTCGCATCGTTGCCGTTGATCTTGGAGAGAGCCGGAAAGATGACCCCCTGCACGGCCATGACCGTCGACGTGACGGGCGAGTCCTTGAGTTTCTGCGCCTGGTCGAAGTAGGCCAGCGTGTTGGTCCCGGCGTAGAGGCGTCCGATGAAGAGCTGCGGGAGCTTCGTGTAGAGCGCCGAGATGAGGTCCGTACCCATGAGGCGGAAACTGTTGGGCGCCATCTCGCGCAGCGCCGCACGGCTGAACGGTGCCCGGGGACGCCAGTCGCTGATCCACCACAGCAGCGCGGCCCGCACGCCGACGAGCAGCACGCGCTGTGCGACGATGCTCCACAGCCCGGCGCCGGAGAGCGCCAGCGCCACGGCCGCAAACCCGCTGACGGCCGTCGCCGCGAAGGTCACCTTCGAGAGCAGGGCGAAGCGGAACTGCCGCGCGAAGAGCGTGTTCTGCACCGAGCAGAAGGCCGTCATCGGGAGCAGCAGGAAGAAGACCGGTGCCACGCGCCGGAAGTCGGGCTGTCCGTAGAACTCCGCCACCCAGGGCGACACGGCCACGAGCAGCAGGTAGAGCGCCACGGCGACCGCAAGGTTGAAGACGAAGACCGACTTGTAGTCCTCCGCGCGCGGCGCCGCCTTGCGGATGAGCACCTGCGAGAAGCCGCTGTCGACGATCACCAGCGCCACGACCGAGAAGGCCGTGAGCATGGCTACGTCGTTGTAGCAGCCCGGACCGAGCAGGCGCAGCAGCACGAGGCTCACGCCGAGCTGGAGAAGCGTCGATCCGACCTTCTCGGCGAGGCTCCAGGCCACGCCGCTCGCCACCTTCTCCTTGAGTTCGCCCTGCACGCCGCCGACGGATGTTTTCTACCGGTTTTCCTCTCCGTTGTCGTGTGCCGTGATCTCGGCATTGCGGCGGCGGATGCTGCGCACGTTGGCGATCTCGACATACGAGGCGCCGCCGTCGGGGCCGAAGCTGCCGCCCACGATCGCCAGCAGGTCCTCGTCGTTGAGCTTGCGGTACTGGTCGATGAACTCCAGCGCGTCGACCAGGAAGTGGTAGCGGTCGCTCACCTTCTGCGTGCGCAGAATGGCCACGACGCCGTAGGAGAGGGCCAGGATGCGCTGCGCATGGAGCCGGTAGCAGACGGCCATCACGGTCTTGCGGCCGCGGAACGCCGCCAGGTAGCGGCCCGTGCGGCCCGTCTTCGTGTCGAGCACGACATACTTGATCGGCAGGTTCGTCGAGGCACGCACGGCCGAGCGGGCCAGCTGCGCCGTGATCTCGTGGTTCACCGAGACCATGTCCATGTCGATCATCGGCTTGAAGTGGCTCTCGTCGCGCTCGATCTCGCGGGCGATGCGCGACATGGTCTCGACCGCCTCGACGGGATAGTCGCCCATGGCCGTCTCGTCGCTCAGCATCACGGCGTCGACACGCTCGTAGATGGCGCTGGCCACGTCGCTCACCTCGGCGCGCGTCGGACGCGGCGACTTGACCATCGAATAGAGCATCTGCGTGGCGATGATGACGGGGCGCTTCGCACAGATGCACTTCTCGACGATGCGCCGCTGCGCGTTGGGGATCGCCTCGGCGGGGAGCTCCACACCCAGGTCGCCGCGCGCCACCATGATGCCGTAGGAGGCCTCGATGATCTCGTCGATGTTGTCCAGCCCCTCCTGGTTTTCGATCTTCGAGATGATCTTGATCGGGCTGTTGTAGGCATCGAGAATCTCCTGCACGGCGGCCACGTCGCGTGCCGAGCGGACGAACGAGTGCGCGATGAAGTCGACGTCGTTGCGGACGGCCCACTCGATGAAGCGGCGGTCCTTCTCGGTCACCGAGGGCAGCTTGATCGAGACCCCGGGCACATTGACGCTCTTGCGCGAGCGCATGGCGCCGCCGACCAGAAATTCGCACGTGAGCTCCTCGTCGTTCTTCTCCACGACGCGGATCTCGAGCTCGCCGTCGGCGATGAGCATGCGCGCCCCGACGGGGATGTCGCGCACGATCGTCGGCACATTCATGTAGATCACCTTGCGCGTGGTCTTGTCGTGCCCGACCGAGCCGCGCACCGCCACGCGGTCACCCGCCGCAAAACGGATGCTGTTGCCGTACTCGTCGGCGATCGTCGTGACGCGGATCTCCGGGCCCTTCGTGTCGATCATGATCGGAATGGCGGGATTGACCTTGTGCACGGTCTCGACGATGCGGGTGGCACCCTCTTCGGTGACGTGCGCCGAGTTGATGCGCACGACATCCATGCCGGCGTCGAACAGCTTGGCGACGAACTCCTCCGTGCAACGGAAATCCGACATCGTTGCGACGACCTTGGTTTTTTTCATTCTGTACATAACGTATAGGCTTTTTTGTTTGTTTTCGCAGTAATGGTGCCACGCCGGCCGTGTTCCCGGCCGGCGGCTTACGGCCCGCAGCCGCGTCAGGCGCGCTCGGCGGCCCACAGCCGCAGCGCCTCGACGCCGAGGCGGTAGGAGTCGAGGCCGAAACCCATGATCGAACCCACGGCCACGGGGGCCAGCAGCGAGACGTGGCGGAACTCCTCGCGCGCGAGGATCGAGGAGATATGCACCTCGACGACCGGCACCGAGACGGCCGAGACGGCATCGCGCAGCGCCACCGAGGTGTGGGTATACCCTCCGGCATTGAGCACCACGCCGTCGACCGTGCCGTCGGCCTGCTGTATGGCGTCGATCAGCTCGCCCTCGATGTTGGACTGGAAAAAGGAGAATTCCACATCGGGGAAGGCCGCGCGAAGCTGCGCGAAATACTCCCCGAAGGTCCGCGTCCCGTAAACTCCCGTGTCGCGCCGTCCCTGCAGGTTGAGGTTCGGGCCGTTGACAATCAATATCTTCATATCCGAAAACCGCGTTCTTCCGCCCCGGGCGGAGTGCATGTTCCGGACAAAGATACGCATATTTCGAGAATTTTTCGATACCTTTGCGTGAAAACGCATCCCATGACAGAATTCGGATTCATCGAGCACATCCGCACGAGTTTCGCCACGCTGCCCGACAACGGGTTCGAGGGCATCGGCGACGACTGCGCCGTGTTGCCCGCCGGCACCGACGCCGAGGGCCGGGAGGAGGTGCTGCTCTTCACGGCGGACCTGCTCACCGAGGGGGTGCACTTCCTGCGCCGCGCCACCCCGGCCCGCGAGCTGGGGTGCAAGGCGCTGGCGGTAAACCTGAGCGACATCGCCGCCATGGGAGGCCGTCCCGTTGCGACGCTGCTCTCGATCGCCCTGCCGCGCGACGCTGCCGGAACGTGGGCCGAGGAGTTCATGGCGGGCTACCGCGAACTCTCCGAACGGTACGCCACGGCGCTCGTCGGCGGCGACACGACCCGTTCCGAGAGCGGCATCACGATCAACGTCACGGCCGTCGGCCGCGCCCCGGCCGCACACGTCAAGCGCCGCAGCGCCGCCCGCCCGGGCGACGTCGTCTTCGCGGCGGGCGAACTGGGCGCCTCGGGCGCCGGGCTGCGCGACATCCTGGCCGGACGGCTCGACACGCCGCTGGCCGCCGCACACCGCAATCCCGAGCCGCAGGTCGCCGAGGGGCTCTGGCTCGGAGCCCGCGAGGAGGTGCACGCCATGATGGACCTCTCGGACGGCCTGGCTTCGGACCTCGGGCACATCCTCGAACGCTCGGCCGCGGGGGCCGAGATCGACCTCGAACGCATTCCCGTCGCCGCGGGTTCGGACCTGCGGACCGCCGCCTGCGGCGGCGAGGACTACAAGCTGCTCTTCACGGCGGCCTCCGACGCCGCCGAAGAGCTCGCTGCGGCGTTCCGTGCCCGCTTCGGCCGCCCCGTCTACCCCATCGGCCGCATCACGGCCGGCCGGGAGCTCGTCTGGATGCGCGACGGACGTCCCGAGCCGCTCGACTGGCACGGCTTCACGCACTACTGATTTTTTCGGTCGAATGCTTCGATAGTTGGGCGAGAATCGTTATTTTTGCAGAATAATCCTTAAAAACCCATCAAGTAATGGAGGAGACCATCACACTTCACGACAAGAAGTTCCGGATCATGATTCCCGCCGAGAAAATCGACGAAGCGGTGAGTGCCGTAGCCGCCCGCATCAACGCCGACTACGCCGACAAGCAGACGCCGCTGTTCGTCGGCGTGCTGAACGGTTCGTTCATGTTCATGAGCGACCTGATCAAGAAGATCGAGTTCCAGAACGAACTGTCGTTCGTCAAACTGGCATCCTACGAAGGGACGGCCTCGACCGGCGAGGTGAAGAGCCTCATCGGATTGACCACCCCGATCGAAGGGCGCCACGTCATCATCGTCGAGGACATCGTCGACACGGGCGAGTCGATCGACCACATGATCGGGGAGCTCGAACGCCACCACCCCGCCTCGATCGCCGTCTGCACGCTCTTCTTCAAGCCCGGCTCGTACCGCAAGCAGCGCCAGATCAAGTACCGCGCCATGGAGATCGGCAACGAGTTCATCGTCGGATACGGGCTCGACTACGACCAGCTGGGCCGCAGTCTGAAGGATATCTACGTCGTCACGGAATAACATGATCGCCGAAACACATACCGAACTGCTCGACGGGGGGCGCCGCCTGCCCCTCGTCGAGGATTTCTACACCATCCAGGGCGAAGGGTTCCACGCCGGGAAGCCGGCCTACTTCATCCGCCTGGGCGGCTGCGACGTCGGCTGCCGCTGGTGCGACGCCAAATACACGTGGAACCCGAAGCTCTACCCGCCGACCGACGTCGCCACCATTGTCGCACGCGCCACGGCCTGCCCCGCACAGGCCATCGTCATCACGGGCGGCGAGCCGCTGCTCTACCCGCTGGGCGTGCTGACCGGGACGCTGCGCGAAAAGGGGCTCGAAATCTTCCTCGAAACCTCCGGCACGCACCCCTTCAGCGGGGTGTTCGACTGGGTGTGCCTCTCGCCCAAGCGGCAGCAGCCGCCCCTTGAGGAGGCCTTCGCCCGGGCTGACGAACTGAAGGTCATCGTCGAGAGCGAGAAGGACCTCGCCTGGGCCGAGCGCAACGCCGCACAGGTCGGTCCGCAGTGCAGGCTCTACCTGCAGCCCGAATGGAGCGTCTCGGAGCGCGTGATGCCCACGATCGTCGAGTACGCCAAGGCGCACCCGCAGTGGAACATCTCGATCCAGACGCACAAGTACATGCACATACCCTGACGCGATGAAATTCCGTTTCGGCCGCCGGTTCTGGATCGTCACCACGGCGATCATTCTGGTCTTCACGGTCTTCGTGATCGGACGCCACGTCGTTCACGCCGTGAAGATCAAGCGGCAGATCAACGCCCTGAACCGCGAAAAGGCGCGCCACGAGCAGAAGATCGCCCGGGACAGCGCCCTGCTCGAGCAGCTGCGCTACGACGACTACCTGGAGGAGTACGCCCGCGAGCACTATCACATGCAGCGCCGCGACGAGCGGGTCTACCTCATCGAGGAATAGGGCGGCTCCGGCGTCCGATACCCCCGTTCTCTTCGCTTCGGCAAAGAAAAATCCCCGTCCGCAGACGGGGATTTTTCATGTTCCCTGCACAGGCGACAGGCCAGTCCGATCCCGGACGGCCCGCCGGCCCGCACGCTATACCAGACCCGAGAAGCCCATGAAGGCCATGGCCAGGATACCGGCCGTGATGAGCGCGATGGGCACGCCGCGGAACGACTTGGGCACGTCCTCGAAGTCGAGGCGCTCGCGGATACCGGCGAAGAGGATCAGCGCCAGGGCGAAGCCCAGGGCCGTCGACACCGAGTAGGTGACACTCTGCAGCAGGTTGTACTCCTTCTGGATCATCAGGATCGCCACACCCAGCACGGCGCAGTTCGTCGTGATCAGCGGCAGGAAAATACCCAGCGCCTGATAGAGCGACGGCGAGAGTTTCTTCAGCATGATCTCGACCATCTGCACCAGCGCCGCGATGACGAGGATGAAGACGATCGTCTGCATGTACTCGATGTGCAGCGGCACGAGGATGTAGGTCTGAATGGGCCATGCCACGACCGCCGTGAGGGCCATGACGAAGGTCACGGCCGCCCCCATACCCATGGAGGTCTCGACCTTCGACGACACGCCCAGGAAGGGGCAGATGCCGAGGAACTGCGCCAGCACGACGTTGTTGACGAAGATGGCGCCGATGATAATGGCAAAATAGGTAATCTCCATGACTATTTCTTGGCTAATTTGTTAAACAGAACCATGAGGTAGCCGAGCGTGAGGAAGCCGCCCGGTGCGAGGACGAAGACCAGCGGCATGTAGTCGGCCGTACCGAGGCTCATGCCGAAGATGGCGCCGCTGCCCAGAATCTCGCGCACGGAGCCGATGACCGTCAGCGAGGCCGTGAAGCCCAGACCGATGCCCACACCGTCGAGGATCGAGTCGAACGGCGAGTTCTTCGAGGCGAAGGCCTCGGCGCGGCCCAGGATGATGCAGTTGACGACGATCAGCGGGATAAAGACACCCAGCGAGGCGTAGAGCGCCGGCACAAAGGCCTTCATCAGCATCTCGATGATGGTCACGAACGAGGCGATGATGACGATGAACGCCGGGATGCGCACCTTGTCGGGGATGATGTTCTTGACGAGCGAGATCACCAGGTTCGACATGATCAGCACGGCCATCGTGGCCAGGCCCATGCCCATGCCGTTCTCGGCCGAGGTCGTCGTTCCCAGCGTGGGGCACATGCCCAGCACGAGCACGAACGTCGGGTTGTTCTTGACGATGCCGCTCAATATGATTTTCAGCTTATTCATTTTGACCTCCTTCCTGAGCCGCAGGCTCGCTGGTTGCCGCCGCCGTATTCGTAGCGCCCGAAGCGACGTCGGTGGCAGCCTCGCCCGTCGCTACGCTCTTGTAGGCCATCCATGCGCGGTTGATCGCATCGACATAGGCGCGCGACGAGATCGTCGCCGCCGTCAGGGCATCGACGTCGCCGCCGTCCTTGCGCACGGCCAGCTTGCCGTCGACAAGCTGCTTCTGCGCGAGGTTCTGACCCTGGATGCTCGCGAGCAGCGGGTTGCCCTCGTCGGCCATCTTCGTGCCGAGGCCCGGGGTCTCGGTCTGTTTCAGTACGTTGACGTTGATGACCTCGCCGGCGGGCGTGAAGCCCACCATGAGGTTGATGGCGCCGCCGAAGCCCTGCTTCGACATCGTCTCGACGGCATAGCCCACGACCTCGTCGCCCGACGTGGCGGTGTAGACCGTAATGGGCATCTCGTCGATGGTCATCGTCTCGGGCGTCGTGGCGTCGAACGCCGGCAGCACGCCCTTCAGCGCCTCGACCTTCGCGGCCTGCTCGGCCAGCGCGATCGGTTCGGCGGTAATCATGTTCACGGCGCCGACTCCGGCCGAAGCCACGAGGGTGATGCCGAAGAGGACGGCCGTCATGTTCTTAAGAGTGCTTTTCATCGCTTGTCCTCCGTTATTTCACGCCGAAGCGCTTGGGTTTGACATATTTGTTGATCAGAGGCACGCACGAGTTCATGATCAGGATCGCGAACGACATGCCCTCGGGATAGGCGCCCCACAGACGGATGAGCATCGTGATCAGACCGATGCCCACGGCGAAGATCACGCCGCCGCGGATCGTCATCGGCGAGGTCGAGTAGTCGGTGGCCATGAAGATGGCGCCGAGCATCGCACCGCCGGCCAGTACGTGGAAGAGCGGGAACTGCCACAGCGCGGCACCGCTCTCGCCCCGGGCCAGCGCCACGACAAAGGCGAAGAGGGCCATCGTGACGAGCACCGTCACGGGGATGTGCCACGTGATGACGCGGCGCCAGAGCAGGTAGACGAAGCCGGCGAGCAGCGCCAGCGCGGCGACCTCACCGAGCGAACCGGGCATGTTGCCCAGCAGCAGCTCCTGCGTGCCGAGCACGTCGGCGGCGGCGCCGTGCTTGACGGCAGCCAGCGGCGTGGCGCCCGAGAGGGCGTCGAACGAGCCGTTGACGGGCAGCGGGAAGGTGGTCATCTGCACCGGATAGGCGATCAGCAGGAAGACGCGGCCCACGAGTGCCGGGTTGAAGGGGTTTTTGCCCAGGCCGCCGAAGGTCATCTTCGCCACGGCGATGGCGACGAAGGCGCCGATGACGACGATCCACCAGGGAATCGATGCCGGGAGGTTGAAGGCCAGCAGCACGCCCGTCACGACGGCCGACCAGTTGGAGATCGTCAGCGGGCCGCGGAACAGGAATTTCTGAATCAGGTACTCGAACACCACGCACGAGGCCACCGAGAGGGCCACCACGCGCAGGACGTCCCATCCGAACACGACGGTCGAGACGACCAGCGCGGGCATCAGCGCGATGACAACGTCACGCATGATCTTCGCCGTGGACTGGATCGTCTGCACGTGCGGTGCGGGAGCAACAAGTAATTTGTTTGCCATATCTGTCAATCTTTTTTTCGGTTACTTTTTGGGCGCATTGGCTGCGGCGCGGGCGCGGATGAGGCCCATGACGGTCTGCTTTCCGAGACGGATCCAGTCCAGCAGCGGCAGGTAGGCCGGGCACGACGACTGGCAGCAGCCGCACTCGATGCACGAGGTAATCATCTGCGACTCGAGCACCTCCCAGTTCTTCTTCTGGGTCATCTTCGAGAGGTAGAAGGGTTCGAGGCCCATCGGGCAGGCGGCGACGCACTTGGCGCACTTGATGCACTGCGAGGCCTCGCGGCGCTCGGCGTCATGGCCGCTCATGACCGTGATGCCCGAGCAGCCCTTCGTGACGGGCGAGGCGAGGTTAACCATCGCACGGCCCATCATCGGACCGCCGTTGATGACCTTGAGCGACACGCCCTCGGGCAGCCCGCCGGCCGCCTCGAGCAGCGTCGAGATGGGTGTGCCCATGCGCGTGAGGAGGTTCTTCGGCTCCTTCAGCCCCTTGCCCGTGACGGTCACCACGCGCTCGATGAGCGGCATGTTCTTCTGCACGGCCCGGTAGACGGCATAGGTCGTCGAGGCGTTGCAGACCACGGCGCCCACGTCGATCGGCAGTGCGGGCGGAGGCGGCACCTGACGGCCCGTGATGGCCGCGATGAGCTGCTTCTCACCGCCCTGCGGATATTTCACCTGCAGCGGCACGATCTCGATGCCCTTGTAGCCCGTGGCGAGCTTCCGGAGGTGCTCGATGGCATCGGGCTTGTTGTTCTCGATACCGACATAGGCCTTCTCCACCGCAAGGGCCTTCATGAGGATCGTCACGCCGACGAGCAGCTCCTCGCCGTGCTCGAGCATCGTGCGGTGGTCCGACGTAAGGTAGGGTTCGCACTCCACACCGTTGATGATCAGCGCCTCGGCCTTCTTGCCGGGAGGCACCGACAGTTTCACGTGCGTGGGGAACGTCGCACCGCCCATGCCGACGATGCCCGCCGCCTTGATCCGGGCGATGATCTCGGCGCCCGAAAGCGTGCATTCGCGCACGAGCGTCTCCGAGCGGTCGATGCCCTCGGCCCACTCGTCGCCCTCGCGCTTGATCGTAATCATCATCTGGCGCAGCCCCTGACCGTTGGGCACCATGTCCACGGCCGTCACCGTACCCGAAATCGGGGAGTGGATGTTCGCCGACATGAAACTGCCCGCCTCGGCGATGAGCTGGCCCGTGAGGACCTTGTCACCCTTGGCGACCTTCGCAACCGCGGGAGCTCCGATGTGCTGCGCAAGGGGAATCGTCACCACCTCGGGCAGCGGAAGCACCTCGATGGGCTTCGCGCAGCTCAGTTTGTTTTCCGACGGATGGACTCCGCCTATTGGAAATGTCTTCATATTGCGTGTTCTGTATTTATCGGTTCACTTATTCGGCTTTCGGCTTGGCCGCGGGCTCGGCTTTCGGGGCGGCCTTTTCAGCAGCCGGAGCGGCCTTCGCAGCAGCGGGTGCGGTCTTTTCGGCAGCCGGAGCGGCCTTCGGAGCAGCAGGTGCGGCCTTTTCGGCAGCCGGAGCAGCTTTTGCAGCGGCGGGGGCAGTCTTCGCAGCGGCCGACGCCTTGGGCTCCTTGGGCAGGGGCTCCATGCCGACGAGCCGGATGGCTCCCGTGGGGCACTCGTTCACGCACTTGCGGCAGAGCTTGCACTTCTGCGGGTCGATGTAGGCGAGATTGTTCTCGACGGTGATGGCACCGAAGGCGCAGACCTTCTCGCACTTGCCGCAGCCGATACATCCGGCCTTGCAGGCCTTCATCACCACGGCACCCTTGTCCTTCGAGACGCACGACACGTAGACGGCGCGGTTCTTCGGCCACTTCTTGCGCAGCTCGATGATCTTCTTCGGGCAGGCCTTCACGCAGGCGCCGCAGGCCGTACACTTGTCGGGATCGACGACCGGGAGGCCCGTTGCCGGGTCGATCGTGATGGCGCCGAACGTACAGGCGGCCACGCAGTCGCCGTAGCCCAGGCAGCCGAACGCGCAGCCCGTCTCACCGATGTAGAGCGACGAGGCCACGGCGCACGAACGCGCCCCGTTGTACTCGTTCGTGCGGGGACGCTTCTCGCACGTACCGCCGCAGCGGACCGTCGCCACCTGCGGCTCCTTTTCGGGTGCGGCCTTGCCGAGGTAGGCCGCCACGGCCTTCATCGTATCGCCTCCGCCCACGGGGCAGAAGAGCGACGAGATGTCGTCCTGCTTGACCAGCGCATCGGCCATGCCGCGACAGCCGGCAAAGCCGCAGCCACCGCAGTTTGCGCCGGGCAGCATCTTCTCCACTTCGTCGATGCGCGGGTCCTCCTCGACGCGGAACTTCTGTGCCACGACATAGAGAATCACCGCGGAAAGGATACCCAACACACACAGCGTCAGGATTGTGTAAAGTAATACTTCCATTTAGATTTTTGTTATTGTAAATTGAATTGTGTGTTCAATCCGTTTGCGGAAGAGCCACAGCACGACGTAGTAGAGCGCCACGCCGACAAGCGCCGCCAGCGCGGCGTGCCCCTCGCTCCAGTGCAGCGGACCGGCGGCCACGGCCAGCACGGCCAGCAGCACGACCAGCGCCCCGACGTAGGCCAGCAGCACGGCAATGCCGCCTGCACGGCGCCGCACGCCGACCACGACCGCATCCCCCGGAGCATACTGCGCCGCTGCGGGTGTCCGGACCTCGACGACCTTCTCCTGCGTCTCGGCCAGGCCGCACGCCTGCCGGGCCTTGCACGACCCGCAGGCACTGTGGGAAGTGATCGTCACATGGACCGTATCGCCCACGATCCGAGACACCACTCCGCTGTGTTCAATCTGTGAAGGCACCGCTTAATCTCCGTATTTGTTGGTCAGGGGCATGAGCCGCTCGTGGCCGAAGGAGCACGTCGACAGCCGCAGCACGGGCGGGAACTGGAACCGTTTTTTCTCGTTGCGCATGATCATCGCGTGGATCTTCTCGACAACCTCCGAATCGAAGCCGGCGTTGACAATCTCCTCGCGGTGCTGCCCCTCCTCGATCATGCGGTAGAGGATGGCGTCGACCACCTCGTAGGGGGGCAGGATGTCGGTATCCTTCTGTCCGGGATGCAGCTCCGACGAAGGCTCCTTGGTCAGGATGTTTTCGGGAATGGGATCGTCCTGCGTGCGGTTGATGTAGCGGGCCACGTCGTAGATTTCGCCCTTGTAGAGGTCGCCCGTCGGGCTGAAGGCGCCCGCCGTATCGCCGTAGAGGGTGCAGAGACCCAGGGCGTTCTCGCTCTTGTTCGAGGAGTTCAGCAGAACGTAGCCGGTCTTGTTCTGCACGGCCATGAGCAGCACCGTGCGGATGCGCGTCTGGATGTTCTCCTCCGTGGAGTCGAACTCCGTGCCGCCGATCACCGGCTTGAGCGTGTTGACCACGCTGGTATAGATCTCCGAGATGGGGATGACATTGTATTCGATGCCGAGGCGGCGAGCCAGCTCCTTGGCATCCTCGACCGAATTGTCCGACGAGAAGGGCGAGGGCATGAGCAGCGCGCGGACATTTTCACGTCCCAGGGCGTCGGCGGCCAGGCAGGCCACCACGGCGGAGTCGATACCGCCCGACAGGCCGATGCAGGCCTTCGTGTAGCCGTTCTTGAAGAAGAAGTCGCGCAGGCCGCAGCGGGCGGCCTCGTAGATCATGCGCGTGCGGTCGTTGCCCGTCGGCACCGTTACGGGATCGCTCTTGGCCTTTGTGTCGAAGATCCGGAAATCCTCCTCGAAACTCTTCATCATGAGCACCAGCTCGCCGCGGCTGTTCAGCGCCCCCGACGTGCCGTCGTAGACGATGTCGGTCGAACCGCCGACCTGATTGACCAGAACGAGGTTCTTGCCCTCGACAAAGGCCAGGTGGCGCATCATCTCGTAGCGGTAGGTCATCGAGCCGCGCCCGTACTTGCGGGCGTTGATCGAGATGATCGTCTCGACCGAGCGGTCGAAGTCACGCTCGCGGCTCAGGTCGTCGCCCACGATGATTGCGCAGCGGTGCCCCTTGATCGTGGCATACTCGAAGCCCTTGGATGGAACAAGAAAACCCATCTCGCGACGGGCCGTAATGTACTTTTTACCGATGTACCGCAGCACCTTGCGGTCCTGAATGAGCGCCGCGGCGCTGATCGTGCCCTTGTCCGTGAGAATCGGCAGGCCGACGATGGCGGCAATCCCGTCGCAACAGGAGGCGATCTCCACGAGGGCATCCTCACACAGCTCCAGGAAGGTGGTCTTGCGCAACAGATCGAATGCCGGGGTACCGCTGACGGCCTGCTCGGCAAAGATCACAAGGTCGGCCTTTTCGGTCTTGGCCCGGTTGATGGCGTCGATGATTTTCGAGGTGTTGCCATCGATGTCTCCGATGGTGTAATTCAGCTGGGCGATAGCTATTTTCATCTACAGTAAATTTAGTCCGGAAACTATAACTCTGCAAAGTTAAGGATAATTTGGAAAAGTCGGAAAATTTTTCAATGTTAATAAATTAACATTTCCGGCCACCCCGTTGATCGGCTCCGCAGTCGGCGGGAAAAAGCGGCGGCGGAGCAAAAGAATCGGGATGCAGGCGGCGGAGCAAAAGAACCGGGATGCAGGCGGCGGGCGGCGGGGCAACAAAAGCCGCGGAGCACAGCCGGCAGCGGAACAACAACGGCAGCGGAACAAAAGGGCCGGACACAGGCGGGAAAAGGCGACGGCGCAAAAGAGCCGACGGGACAAAAGGACCGGGACAAAAGAGCCGTCGAAGACTGCCCCGACGGACCGGACCGCACAAAAAAGCGGAGAACAGCATTTTCTGTTCTCCGCATAATACGGTTTCGGTCCGCCGCGCCTACTCTTCGGCCTGCTCGGGATCGGCGACGAGGATGCGGCCGCAATACTCGCAGATGATGATCTTCTTGCCCTGACGGATTTCGACCTGACGCTGCGGGGGAATGCGGTTGAAGCAGCCGCCGCAGGCATCGCGCTTGACGGTCACGACGGCCAGGCCGTTGCGCACGTTGCGACGGATGCGTTCGTAAGCCACCAGCAGGCGTTCGTCGATCTTGGCCTTCGCCCGCTCGGCCTCGGCCTCGTACTGGGCAACCAGCGGCGCCGTCTCGGCCTCGATGCCCTCGAGTTCGCTCTTCTTGGCCTCGAGGTCCGCGCTGCGCTCCGCCATCTTGGCCTCGACCTCCTCGAGCTGGAGCTTCTTCGACTTGATCGACGCCGAATACTCCTTCAGACGCTTCTCGGCCAGCTCGATCTCGAGCTCCTGATACTCGATCTCCTTGGTGATCGCGTCGAACTCGCGGTTGTTGCGCACGTTGTTCTGCTGCTCCTTGTAGTTGCCGATCTGGATTTTGGCCTGATCGATCTCGCGCCTGCGCTGCTTGGTCAGGGCGTTGAGCTCCTCGATCTCGGCGTTGATGTGTTCGACCCGGGTCTTCAAGCCCGCCATCTCGTCCTCGAGATCCTGCACTTCGAGCGGCAGTTCACCTTTCACCTTGTTGATTCCGTCGATCTTGCTGTCGATCTTCTGCAGATCGTAGAGCGCCAGGATCTTCTCCTGCATCGAATAATCAACATCGGCCGTCTTCTTCTGTGTTGCCATATAGTGTTTTTATAGTTTTGGACTAAACCAGATAGTTCACCGGATTGCGAGAGCACTCACTCTTGCGAACCGCAAAGGTACATAAATTTTTCGATAAAATATCAAATAAAATCCGAATTGCGCAATATTCACTCTCAAAATGGCCTATATCCGCCACCGTGAGGGCCTTATCGGGTGTCATGAAGTCATTGTACTTCATGTCGGCGGTGACGTAGATGTCGGCTCCGGCGCGGCGTGCGTCGCCGATGAGCGAAGCGCCGGCGCCCGTGCAGACCGCCACGCGGCGCACCGTCGGCAAGGCGATGTCGCTGTGGCGGACGACCCGCACCTCGAGCAGACGCTGCATGCGGCGCATGAAAGCCACCGTTTCCTCCTCGGCAGGCAGTTCGCCCACGACGCCGAACCCGGCCCCGGGCGCCGCCTCCGAGGGTTGCAGCACGCGCAGATTCTCCACTCCGAGCATCGCGGCCAGGCGCCAGCTCATGCCGCCGGGGGCGCTGTCGAGGTTCGTATGGCAGGCGTAGAGGGCGATGCCGCGGCGGATGGCCCGTTCGACGCACCGCTGCACGGGATCGGCCGAATTGAACCGCTTGAGGGCGTGGAAGACGATCGGATGGTGTGTGATGACCAGGTCGCACCCTTCGCGCTCGGCCTCGTCCAACACCTCCTCGGTCACGTCGACAGCCAGCAGCGCCCGGTGCACCTCGTCGTCGGAACGGCCCACGATCAGCCCCGCATTGTCGTAGGACTCCTGCAGGGAGAGCGGTGCGAACCGCTCGATGACTTCGCTTATCTCCTTGATTTTCATATGGATCAGAATAACGATTGTTCGTAAAAGGCGAAGAGCTCCTTGTTCTCCGCATCCTCCTTCTTGCCGCGGCGCGGGCGGCGCGACGGGCGACGGGCGGGCGCCACACCGTCCGCAGTTTCGGCCGCCGGCGTCTCCCCGTCCGCCTCCTCGACGATCTTCACCACGGCCTTGCGGCGGCGCGGTGCGGCCGGGCGCTCCGCGGCAGGTGCCGCGGTGGCCGGAGCATCCGAGGCCGGGCCATCCACAACCGGTCCATCCGAAGCCGGGGCTTCCGAAGCCGAGGTCTCCGAACCGGTTTGTGCGCCGGCTTCCGTGTCGGCTCCCGCGACTTCCGCCGCAGGCTCCGCACCGGCATTTTCCACGACGGGGCCGTCGTCCTCCGGTGCGGGTCCGGCCGGCGCGGGTTCCGTCGCACGCTCCCCGGCCGTTTCGGCAGGCACCTCCGCCGCAACAGGTTCCGACGGCACCGGCGTTTGGGCTGCGACCGGCGTCACGGACGGCTCCTCCGCGGCAAAATCATCCGCCACGGCAACAACCTCGCCCTCGTCCGCCTTGAGGTCCTCGCGCACCTCGAGCAGCAGGGCCCGGATGCGCTGCAGGCGCTCCATGAGTTCGGCATCGCGGCTCACGCCCTTGTCGGCGCGGCGGCTCCGCAGCGCCTTGCGCGCCCCGTCGAGCGTCATGCCGCGCTCCTTGACCAGGTGGTAGATCAACTTGAGGTTCTCGACATCCTGCGGCGTGAAGAGCCGGTTGCCCTTCTTGTTGCGCTTGGGACGCAACACCGCAAACTGCGACTCCCAGTGACGCAGCAGCGAGGGCCGGACATCGAACATTTCGGCCACCTCGCCCATCGAATAATAGAGTTTCTCGGCCATATATGCTTCTCTTGACTTACTTCATTACGATCCGCAACGAGTTGGGATACATGTTGTTGACCCGCACACCGATCCGCTTGGCAAAACCCAGCGCACGGCCCCGCGCACAGACGAGGTTCACCCCTTCGGCCAGCCCCTGCGCGGCGATCTCCTGCCGCCGCAGGTAGCGCAGCGCCTCCTCCTCGCCGAGTTCGGCGACGGGCACCGCCCCGCGGTCGAGCCCCGCAAAGAGGGCCAGCGCCCCGTCGGGCTTGAGGCGTCCCTTGAAGATCTGCCCCAGCGCCACACCCGAGCAGATCACGGGCAGGGCGTCGGAGAGCTGCCGCACGGCCTCGGCCTGTGCGGCGTACCAGGCGTAGCACGTCCCGGCCACCTCGCCGAAACGCATGCGCTCCGGCTCGCGGAGCCAGCGCGCGAGTTCGGCCGCCGACGTCCGGTCCACGGCCGAGATGATGCTCCGCCGCGCCTTCGGTGTGCGCGTCCGCCCTCCGGCATCGGGCGCCTTGCGCGCCACGGCGGCGAAGAAGCCCTCGCCGCGTGCCCGGTGGGGATAGAAGCGGAAGGTGCGGAACACCCCCACCCGGCCGCAGACAACGCCCCAGGCCGCGTCCATCCTGACCTCGGGCGCCTCGGCCAGCTCCCCGCCGACCCACGCCGCCAGCCGCTCGAGCGACCCTTCATCCTCGTCGCGGTTGAACGTGCAGGTACTGTACAGGAGCGTTCCCCCGGGCCGGAGCGCGCGCCACGCCTCACGCAGGATGTCATCCTGCCGCGCGGCGCACATCCGCACGTTGCCCTCGCTCCACTCGGCGCGGGCCCCGTCGTCCTTGCGGAACATCCCCTCGCCCGAGCAGGGGGCATCCACGGCCACCACGTCGAACCACGCCTCGAAGTCGCACACCGTGCGCGGCTCGCAGCAGGTCACGGCCACGTTGCCCGTCCCCCACTTGCGGACGTTGTCCGCCAGCACCTGTGCCCGGCGGCGGTCGATCTCGTTGGCGACGACCAGCCCCTCCGTCCCGACAAGCGAGGCGTAGAGCGTCGTCTTGCCGCCCGGCGCGGCGCAGAGGTCCAGCACCCGGGCGCCGCGCAGCGCATCCCCGCCGAGCAGCCGGCCGACCACCTGCGACGAAGCCTCCTGCACGTAGTAGGCCCCGGCATGGAAGTCGCTGTCGAGCGTGAAGAGCGGCCGCGCGGCGAGGTACCACCCCGCATCGCTCCACGGCACCCGCTCCGTCGCGCCCAGCCGCCGCAGCAGCCCGGCGACGGCATCGTCGCACGTCGCGGCACTCCCGTCCGTAACTTCCGTCCCGGGAACCCTACTGTCGGCACCCTCCGCGGCACCCGCGCCGGGAATCGACCCGGCACACTTCCCGGGAACCAGCCCCGCGCACTCCGCAGCGGCATCCTCTCCGGAAATCCGGAGGGCATCCTCTCCGGGAATCCGGCAGCTCTCCCCGTCCGCACCGCACTTGACGGGATTCAGGCGGATGCTGACGGGCGACGGCGTGTCGAGCGCCGCGCAGAGCGCCCGGCCTTCGGCCTCCCCCAGGTCGCGCAGGACCCGCTCGACGAATCGTGCCGGCAGCTCCATCCGTTATCGCTTTGCGGCCTTGATCGCATCCAGGCGGGCGCAGATGCGCTCCATCACGCCCGGATCGGAGAAGTCCTCGTGGTCCTTGTCGACGACAAGCACCTCCCCCTCGTAGATGTGGTCGATCCAGTGGTTGTACTTGTCGTTGAGCCGCTGGAGATACGACTCGTCGATGTTCATCTCGTACTCGCGGCCCCGCTTGCGAATCTGCGAAATGAGCGTCGGAACGTTGGCCTTGAGGTAGATCAGCAGATCGGGCTGCGGGATGAGCTCCGTCACCAGGCGGAAAATCTTCATGTAGGTCTCGATGTCGCGCGTGGTCATCAGCCCCATCTCGTGGAGGTTCTCGGCGAAGATGTGCGCATCCTCGTAGATCGTGCGGTCCTGGAAGATCACGCCCGCCCCCTTGCGGCTGTCGGCCAGCATGTCCATCGTCTGCTCGATGCGGCTGCCGAGAAAACTGATCTGGAGATGGAACGACCAGCGGTTCATGTCCTCGTAAAAATCCCCGATGTAGGGGTTGTTGCACTCCTCGAGGTAGGCCTTGGCGTGGTAACGCCCGGTCAGAAGCTGGGTCAGCGTCGTCTTGCCGCTCCCGATATTTCCTGCAATGGCTATGTACATGGCTTCAAGATTTTGTACCTTTCACTCTCACTTGTTCTCACTCCGCACGCCCCGGCGCTCCGCCGCAAAGGCGAGCATGTCGTCCGCCGCGCGGCGGTCGTTCATCAGCCGCGGCACCTTGTTCTTGCCCCGGCTGCGCATCCACTCGAAGAGCGTGCCCCGCTCCAGGACCGTCAGGCGCTGCCGCTCGAGCGTCGTCTGCCGCTTGGCGTCGTAGTCCGAATTGACGGTCCGCAGCGCCCGGTCGAGCTCGTCGGCGAACCGCTCCCGGTCGTCGGGCTCGCGCTCGAACTCCACGATCCACTCGTGCGCCCCGCGCTCGTGCAGCGACATGTAGCACGGCGCGACGGAGTACTCCGCAACGACGGCTCCCGTGCGGCGGCACGCCTCCGCGAGGGCCCGGTCTGCGTTGTCGACGATCAGCTCCTCGCCGAAGACGTTGATATATTGACGTGTGCGCCCGGCGAAACGGATGCGGTAGGGGTTCGTCGAGGTGAACTCCACCGTATCGCCGATCTCGTAGCGCCACAGTCCGTTGTTCGACGTGATGACCACGGCATATACCTTACCGCAGACGACCCCTTCGAGCGGCACGAGGCGGTCGCCGTCGCGGAACTCGAAGAAGGTGCCGTAGTCGAGCATCAGCAGCATGTCGTCGCGCGACGGATCGTCGGCCAGCGCGAAGAAGCCCTCCGAGGCGTTGTAGGTCTCCATGTAGTGCATGTCGTCCGAGGGGATCAGCTCGCGGAACGACGCCCGGTAGGGGGCGAACTCCACGCCGCCGTGGGCGAACATCTCCAGATCGGGCCACACCTCCAGCAGGTTCCGCTTGCCCGTATACTCCAGCACGCGGCGCATGAGTGCCAGGTTCCACGACGGCACGCCGGCAAAGGCGGTGATGCGCTCGCCGACGCACTCGCGGCAGATGGCGTCGGCCTTCTGCCAGAAGTCCGGGATGATGGCCGTCTCGATGCGCGGGGCGCGGAACCAGCCGCTCCAGATGCCCGTCTCGTGGATGAGCAGCGCCGAGAGGTCGCCCACCAGGTTGCGCCCCTCGCGCGTGCACGAGCCGCCGAGCGTCAGCGTCTTGCCGTCGAAGACGTGCGAGCGGGGGTAGTTGGCCGCATAGACCGTCGCCACGTCGCGCATGCCCAGCGTATGGTTCCACCACAGCGACTCCGTCGTCACGGGGATGTACTTGCTGCGGTCGGAGGTCGTGCCCGACGAGCGGGCGAAGAGCGTCACGCGCCCCGGGGCCGTCACGTTGCGCACCCCCTCGCGCATCCGCTCGATGAAGGGCTTGAAGGTCTCGTAGTCGAAGGTTTCGACCGCCGACTGGAACTGCTCGACCGAGTGCACGCGCCCCAGTCCGTAGCGCTCGCCGAACTCCGTGCGGCGGGCGCGGCGGAGCAGCCGCCGCAGCATGCGCTCCTGCGTCTGGACGGGATGGCGGCGGAAACGGTCGATGGCGCGCTCGCGCTGCGAGAACCACGCCCTGAGCAAAGTATTGCGGATCGACATAGGTGCTGTCAGTTGAAGTAATACCCCACCTTCCCGACCGACCCCGGCATGGCGAAGACCACGACGCGATCGTAGGGGTTGACCTCCATGTTCCCGACGGCAATGAGCACCTTGTCGCCGCGCACGATGCCGCCGATGATCGTATCCTCGGGCAGCCCCAGGTCCTTGATCCGGGCCTTCGTGGCCGGGGAGTTGGGCTTGACGATGAACTCCAGCACCTCGGCGTCGCTGCCCGTCAGGCACTTGATCGCCTGCACGTCGGTCGACATCGTGAAGCGGAAGATGTTCGACGCCGTGACGAGCTTCTTGTTGACGATCGTGTCGATGCCGATCGACTCGGCCAGGTTGATGTAGTTGAGGTTCTCGACCTCGGCGATCACCTTCTTGACGCCCATGCGCTTGGCCAGCATCGCCGCGAGGATGTTCGTCTCGCTGCGCCCCGTCACGGCGACGAAGGCGTCCATGTTCGAGAGCCCCTCCTCCATCATGGCGTCGGTGTTGCGGCCGTCCTCGTTGATGATAAGCGTCTTGTCGAGCGTCTCGGCCAGCCGGTAGGCCTTCTCGGCGTTGTAGTCCACCAGCTTGATGTTGACCTCGTCCTGCATCTCCATGGCGATGCGGATGCCGATGCGCGAGCCGCCGAGGATCATCATGTTCTTAATCTCGATGTTCGACTGTCCGGAGAACTCCATCACCTCGTGCACGGCGTCCTGCCGCGCGATGACGTAGATCACGTCGCCCTCCATGTAGTGTTCGTCGCGGCGCGGAATGATCGTCTGCCCGCCGCGCGTGATGGCCACCGTGCGGTAGCTCAACGGCGTCTCCTCCTCGTCGAAGCCCGCCAGCGGCTGCCCCACCAGCGGCGAGGTCGGCTCCAGACGGAAGACCACGAGCGAGAGCTTGCCGCTCGAAAAGTCGACGTACTCGGTGGTCGAGGTGTGGCCCAGCAGGTTGATGACCTCGCGGGCCGCCACCTTCTCGGGGTAGAACAGGTAGTCGATACCCATGTCGATGAACATCTCCTTGTTGTTGGGTTCGAGGTATTCGTTGTTGTCGATGCGGGCGATCGACTTGCGCGCGCCGAGCTTCTTGGCCAGCATCGCCGCGACGATGTTGTCGTTCTCCTCGTGGTTGACGGCGATGAAGAGGTCGCACTTGCGCACGGCGGCCTTGCGCAGCACGGCAAAGGTCGTCGAGTCGCCCTCGACGCAGATGACGTCGGCCAGGCTGCCCACCTCGGAGAGGAGCTTCTGATCGGCGTCGATGACGGTGATGTCGTGGCCGTTTCCGCTCAACATCCGGGCCAGGTGGCTGCCCATTTCGCCGGCGCCCGCTATCACGATTTTCATAGATTCGGTTTCGTTTGTGAGGCCGTTGCCCGCAGCGGCATGGGAAGGTCGGCGTTTGCGGGCAACATTTTTGCAATTTATCCTACAAATGTATACATTTGTCCCCGAAAGCCCAAATTTACGGGGCGTAAAATTTGCATATCATGCCAGGCTGGTTAATCGTCATTCTCTGCGCCATTGCGGCCGTCGCGCTCTTCGTTGTCGGCATGTCGCTGACGCTGATCTTCAAGGGTCACCACATCGACTCGGAAATCTCCACCAACAAGGACATGCAGCGGTTGGGCATCAAGTGCGCCGTGCAGGAGACGCGCGAGGCGGACGGCACGGCCGAGTGCTCCGAAAGCGGCGCGGCGCTGCCCGGCTGTTCGGGCAACTGCGGCGCCTGCGACATCGAACACAAGTAGCCGCACGCACAAATTCCCGGAGGAGCCGCACGCACAAGTCTCCGGGCACCTCTGCCGACAAAAAGCCCGGGACAACCCCCGCCGACAAAAAAAGCCCCGGACAACCCCTGCCGACAAAAAAGGCCCCGGCCGGACATCCGTCCGCCGGGGCATGTCGTATCGGCGCGCAAGCGGGGCCGGTCGTTGCAACGGCCGTCTACAGCTTGCAGTATTTCGACCGGCAGTGGAACCAGGGATTGCGCAGATCGGCCTCGTTGTAGCGCAGCACCCCGTCGTCGGGCAGCGTGCGCGTCGAGCCCCCCGCCTCGGCAAGGATCAGCTCCCCGGCCGCCGTGTCCCACTCGTAGGTATGGGTCGTGCGGACATAGTAGTCGATGCGCCCCTCGGCCAGCAGGCAGAACTTGTAGGAGCTGCCCTGCTCGACAACCTCCAGATCGGGATGGGTCGCCCGCAGGCGGGCGATGTACTCGTGCGTCTCGGGCGTCTGGTGCGACCGCGACACGGCGACGCGCAGATGGTCGTGGTGCGCCTCCGAGGCCAGCGGCAGCGGCGTCCAGTCCCCGACGATCCGCTCGTAGGTGTAGTCCGCCGCGGCGTCGGGCGCGACATGCTCCTTGAGGTAGGCCCCCGAGTCGCGGCCCGCGACGTAGATCTTCTCGAAATAGGGCACGTAGATCACCGCCCCCATGCAGACATTGTTCTCCATGAGCGCGATGTTGACCGTGAACTCGTTGTTGCCCTTGATGAACTCCACCGTGCCGTCCAACGGATCGACCAGCCAGTAGAGCTCCCAGTTGCGGCGCTCGTCGTAGAGCATTTCGCGCCCCTCCTCGCTCAGGATGGGGATGCGCGTCGACCCGAGGTACTCGCGGATGGTCTTGTGGGCCACGCGGTCGGCCAGCGTGATGGGCGTCCGGTCGTTCTTGAGACTTATGTCGTAATCCTCCTTGTTCTTGTAGACGTTCATGATGGCGGCACCTGCCCTGACCGCGGCATTGAACAGGGGCGGCAGCAGATACATTCTCACCTTGTCGTTAATCATCGTTTCCCGCTTTTTGTTGAGGTCACTGCGTTTGACAGGCATAAAGATAAGGAGAATTTACGAGACTGTGAAATTTTTAACACTCAATTTGCCGCCTCCGCCGGGCGCCCGGAGCGCCTGCCGCCGCGCCGGAAACGGTCTCCGCCGCAACCCTCCGGCGCCGCATCGGGCAGCCGGACAGCAAGATGGCGCGCCCGGTCCGCCGCAGAAACGGCCCCGTCGGGACGCTTCGCGGGCGGCGCCCCTGCCGGAAAAGGACAACTCCGCCGACAAAAAGCACACCGCGGCCGCACGCTTCGCCGCCCAAAACCGTGCCAGAGGCGCCGCGGCGGAAAAATTTTTGCCGGGGCTGTTGTTTATAAGATAATTATGCGTATATTTGCACTCCGAATTATGTTTCAACACATAACCAACGAATTAATGTACGTTATAGTAGAGATTGCAGGTCAGCAGTTCAAGGCTGAGAAAGGTCGGAAACTTTATGTTCACCGTCTCCAGGGCGAAGAAAACTCGTCCGTAAGTTTCGACAAGGTCCTGCTCGCAGACAACGACGGTCAGGTCAAAGTCGGCGCACCTGTTGTAGAAGGCGCCACGGTAAAATGCAAGATCCTGAAGCATCTGAAGGACGACAAGGTCCTGGTCTTCAAGAAGAAGCGCAGAACGGGATACCAGAAGTGCAACGGCCATCGCCAGGCACTGACGCAGGTCCTCGTGGAAGAAATCGTTGCATAAACCTTTAAAACCGAAAAGACATGGCACACAAGAAAGGTGTAGGTAGTTCCAAGAACGGCCGTGAGTCGGAAAGCAAGCGACTCGGCATCAAATTGTTCGGCGGTCAGTTCGCAAAGGCGGGCAACATCATCGTCCGTCAGCGCGGCACGGTTCACAACGCCGGCGAGAATGTAGGCATGGGCAAGGATCATACGCTGTTCGCACTCGTGGACGGAACCGTCGAGTTCTGCAAGAAGAGCGAAGGCCGGTCCTACGTGAGCGTAACTCCGCTGAGCGAGTAACGCATCCGGTCATACGACAAAAGCGGTTTTCTCACGAAAACCGCTTTTTGTTTTCCCTCCGACGCCGGGATGCGCCTTCCACCCGGCCCGGGACGCTGCCGCCAGCGCGCCGTGGCGGATGCAGCCCGTTTCCCGGAATCCTTTCGCGCCCGGCGGGCACTTCTGGAGACATATCCCGACCCGGCCCGTCTCCGGGAGTCTCCGTCAGCGGACCGGGACGTTCCGCCTCCCGCCCGCGACACCTGCGGCGCATGCCCGGTACCTCCGCCACATAGGCCACCCCGCGCAGACCGGACATTCCGCACCGCGCAGACAGGAGGTTCCGTTCCATTCAGACCGGACATTCCGCCTCGCGCAAACTGAATACTCCACCCGCTGTCGGCAGGCGATGCTCCGCACGGCAGGCCACTCTCTACGCAGGGGCAGGCACAAAAAAACGGGACGGCAGCCCACTCTCTACGCAGAGGCAGGCACAAAAAAACGGGACGGCAGCCCACACTCGGCCCCGCAAGGGGAACCGGATATCGTGACGCCTCTTCCTGCCGCCGTCCCGCAATTTGCGGAAAGATTTCCGCACAAATCACCCGTCGAACCGGAACTGCACGGCAGCCCGGCCAACCTGTCGTACAAATATAGCCAAAATTTCGGCACTAACACGACCGTCGGCGAAAAATATCCCAAGATTGCTGTACTTTGCTGTATGAAACGGGAAAGACACAATGACAAGGTGGTCGGCGAAGTGATCGCCCGCCTCAAACTGCTGCGCCGAAACCACGGACTTTCCCAGATGGACGTCTACATCGACACGGACATCAACATCGCACGAATCGAGTCGGGCCGCGGCAACATGTCGATCTCGACGTTGGCCGATCTGTGCGACTACTACGAAATCACGCTCGAGGAGTTTTTCCGCATGGAGATCTGCCCGTCCGAAACATGCCAGCCGGAGGAGGTCACGGCATAAGCAAACGGAAAACCCCGTCCGACGGACAGGGTTTTCGTTTGCGGCCGCTCCGAGCGGACCGTCAGCACCAGTTACTGCTGCATGGCGGCGGGGTCCACGGAGCGGAACGTAGCCAGTGCCCGATCCCCGTCGTAGAAGGTCAGTTTACCCTCCCTGATTCCGTAACGGTTCACCTCGTCGAGCATCCGCACGAAGGCCTCCTCGTACTGCAAATCGGGGCAGGCCATGCGGGTCATGCCGAGGTTCTTCATCTCCAGCCTGTGTCCGTCGAGCGCATATTTGCCGAAGAAGCGGTTGCAGTTCGTGCGTCCCGAAACGAGCGTATCGGCCGCATCAAACCACAGCGTGAAGAAATCGGGTTCGGCATCGACCGCCGAGACGGGGATTGCCTCCATCGAGGCCAGCTTCCAGGTCGTCCCCTCCAGCGGGGTGTCGTGCGAGCCGCCGCAGGCGGTCATCGCAAGGAGCAGCGCAGCGGCTGCAAAGAGTTTTTTCATAGGGCAAAAGATATTTGACAACATAAAAATCCACAGTCGTTCGGCAAATCAGCAAAACGCGCACCAAAGTTACACAATCCGCGTCGAACGGCAAACTCCCGCCGCCGGTTTTTCAGCCGGCCTGGCCGCCGTGCACCCGCGCCGGAATTACGCATTCCGCACCGAACCGCAAACTTCCGCAGCGGGCATCCCGCCGGCCGTTCGGCAGCGCAAAAAGAGAGCCGCGGCCGTCGCGGCTGCTCACGATCGTATCTCAAAGGGATCAGTACTCCATCTTCGAGAGGCGTACATAACCCTTGTAGCGCCACTTGGCGTTCTCCTCGGCTGCGGCGAAGAGCTCCTCGGCCTCGGCCGGGAAGGACTTCTGGAGCGAGGTGTAGCGCACCTCCTTCATCAGGAAGTCGCGGAACTTCGACCAGTCGGGCTCCTTCGAGTCGAGCACGAAGGGGTTCTTGCCCTGCTGCTCGAGCAGCGGGTTGTAGTGCCACAGGTGCCAGTAACCGCAGGCTACGGCCTCCTTGCCCACCGTCTGCGTGCGGGTCATGCCGCCCTTGATTCCGTGGTTGATACACGGAGCGTAGGCGATCACGAGCGACGGTCCGGGATAGGCCTCGGCCTCCTTCAGCACGTTGAAGAGCTGCTGCTGCGAACCGCCGATCGAAACCTGGGCCACGTAGACATAACCGTAGGTCATGGCCATGGCGCCGAGGTCCTTCTTGCGGATGCGCTTGCCGCTCGATGCGAACTTCGCAACGGCACCCACGGGCGTCGACTTCGACGACTGACCGCCCGTATTGGAGTAAACCTCGGTATCCACGACGAGGATGTTGACATCCTGACCCGAAGCCAGCACGTGGTCCACGCCGCCGTAGCCGATGTCGTAGCCCCAGCCGTCGCCGCCGATGATCCACTGCGACTTCTTGACGAGCCAGTCCTTGTGTTCGAGAATCTTCTTGCAGTAGTCGCAGCCGCAGGCCTCCATCATCGGGACGAGACGCTCGGTCACTTCGGCCGACTTCGACGACGAACCGCGGTTGGCGATCCACTCCTTCATGACGCCCTTGAGCTCGTCGGAGCACTTGTCGCAGTTGGCAATGGCCTCCTCCATCGTTGCCTGGATGCGGTCGCGGAGCTTCTCCACGCCGATGTGCATGCCGAGACCGAACTCGGCGTTGTCCTCGAAGAGCGAGTTGGCCCAGGCGGGACCCTGACCCTTGGCGTTGGTGCAGTAGGGCGTCGAGGGGGCCGAGCCCGAGTAGATCGACGTACAGCCCGTCGCGTTGGCAACCATCATCTTGTCGCCGAAGAGCTGCGAGATGGCCTTGATGTAGGGCGTCTCACCGCAGCCGGCGCAGGCTCCCGAGAACTCGAAGAGCGGCTGCGAGAACTGGAGGTTCTTGACCGACTTGGTCTTGTCGACCACCTGCTTGTAGCCGATGTTCTTCGTGATGTAGTCCCAGTTCTTCTGCTGCGGAAGCTGCTCCTCGAGCGGACGCATTTCGAGCGCCTTCTCCTTGGCGGGGCAGATGTCGACGCAGTTGCCGCAACCCGTACAGTCGAGCGGCGAGATCTGGATGCGGAACTTGTACTCCTTCGTCTCGCCCAGGCCCTGCTTCCATTCGACACCCGATGCGGCGGCCTCGGCCTCCGTAGCGAGGAACGGACGGATCACGGCGTGCGGGCAGACATAGGCGCACTGGTTGCACTGGATACAATTCGCGATCTTCCAGACGGGGACCTTCACGGCCACGCCGCGCTTCTCGTAGGCGGCCGTACCGTTCTCCCACGTGCCGTCCTCGCGGCCGTTGAAGGCCGAAACGGGCAGGTCATCGCCCTTCAGGCCGTTGATCGGCTCGACGATCTTGCGGACGAACTCCGGAGCGGCGGCGTTCGAGGCGTGCACGAAGCCCTTGTCCTCGATCGAGGCCCACTCGGCCGGCACGTCGATCTTCACGACGGCGTTGCCGCCGGCATCCACGGCCGCATAGTTCATGTTGACGATATCCTCGCCCTTCTTGCCGTAGGACTTCAGGATGGCGTGCTTCATCTCCTCAACGGCCTTCTCGAACGGAATGACGTTGGCGATCTTGAAGAAGGCCGACTGCATGATGGTGTTCGTGCGCGAACCCAGACCCAGTTCGGCGGCGATCTTCGTGGCGTTGATGATGTAGAAGTTGATCTTGTTCTTGGCGATGTAGGCCTTCATGTGGTCGGGCAGCGTCGCGCAGGTCGTCTCGGCGTCATGCACCGAGTTCAGCAGGAACGAACCGCCGGCCTTCAGCCCCTTCAGCACGTCGTACTTGTCGACATACGAGGGCACGTGGCAGGCCACGAAGTCGGGCGTGGTCACCAGGTAGGGCGAGGTGATGGGCAGGTCGCCGAAGCGCAGGTGCGACGAGGTGTAGCCGCCCGACTTCTTCGAGTCGTAGGAGAAGTAGGCCTGGCAGTACTTGTTCGTCGTGCCGCCGATGATCTTGATCGAGTTCTTGTTGGCACCCACCGTACCGTCGGCGCCCAGACCGAAGAAGAGGGCCTCGAACGTGCCGGGCTTGGCCAGCGAGATCTCCTCGCCGACGGGCAGCGAACGGAACGTCACGTCGTCGGTGATACCGACCGTGAACTGGTTCTTGGGCTCGTTGAGCTTGAGGTTCTCGAAGACGGCCAGCATCTGTGCGGGCGTCGTATCCTTCGACGAGAGGCCGTAGCGGCCGCCGATGATGAGCGGCATCTGGCCGCAGGGCAGCGTCTTGGCCGTGGCGAAGGCCTCCACAACGTCGAGGTAGAGCGGATCGCCGTTGGCGCCGGGCTCCTTCGTGCGGTCGAGCACGCAGATGCGCTTCACGCTCGCGGGCAGCACCTCCATGAGATACTTGACCGCGAAGGGACGATAGAGGTGTACGGTGATGACGCCGACCTTCTCGCCCTTGGCGCGCAGGTAGTCGACCGTCTCCTTGATGGTCTCCGTCACGGAGCCCATGGCCACGATGATGTGCTCGGCCTCGGGATCGCCGTAGTAGACGAACGGCTTGTAGCTGCGGCCGGTGATCTCCGAAATACGGGCCATCGTCTCGGCCACCATGTCGGGCACCGCCTCATAGAACTTGTTAGCCGCCTCACGCGTCTGGAAGTAGATATCGGGGTTCTGGGCCGTACCGCGCGTCACGGGGTGCTCGGGATTGAGCGCACGGGCGCGGAAGGCCTTCAGGGCGTCGCGGTCGAGCATGGCCGTCAGTGCGGCCTCGTCGATGAGCTCGATCTTCTGAATCTCGTGCGAGGTGCGGAAACCGTCGAAGAAGTGCAGGAACGGCACGCGGGCCTTCAGCGCCACGAGGTGGGCAACGCCCGCGAGGTCCATGACCTCCTGTACGGACGAGGTAGCCAGCATGGCGAAGCCCGTCTGGCGGGTAGCCATGACATCCTGATGGTCACCGAAGATCGACAGCGACTGGGCGGCCAGCGCACGCGCCGAGACATGGAAGACGCCCGGGAGCAGCTCGCCCGAGATCTTGTACATGTTGGGGATCATCAGCAGCAGACCCTGCGACGCGGTGAACGTCGTGGTGAGGGCACCGCTCTGCAGCGAGCCGTGCACGGCGCCGGCGGCACCGGCCTCGGACTGCATCTCCACGACCTTCACCGTCTCGCCGAAGATGTTCTTGCGGCCCTGCGCGGCCCACTCGTCCACGAGTTCGGCCATCGTCGAAGAAGGCGTGATGGGATAGATGGCTGCAACCTCCGAGAACATGTAAGCCACATGGGCCGCAGCGTAGTTACCATCACAGGTGATAAATTTCTTTTCTGCCATTTTGTTGGAATTTTAGAGGATATTTGTGTGTTTTTTCCGTTTCCGTCGGGTCTATTCCAAAATAAGTGCGATGCAAAGATAGAAAATTCGGCGCAAAAATCACCCCTATTTTTATTCAAATAACTGTAATTTTTTGACATTTCGGAGTGCGAAACAGCTCATCGTCGGAGTGTTAGCCAAATAACAGCAAACAAACGCTGAATCACCGAGTTGCAAAGTGGTTAACCAATAGCCGGTTAGCCGCGCACCCTCGGCACCGGAGCAACGACGCCGCCCGGCGGCCCGCCCGCGGGCGGAGACAAAAAGGCCGGGCAGCGGCAAAAAGGCCGGGCGGCGCATTGCCGCGCACGCGCTTTGCATTATCTTTGCAGGCATGATTCCCTACAAACGCAAAACGCTCGACAACGGACTCACCGTCGTCGTCAACCGCGACCGCAGCTCGAAGCTCGCCGCGGTGAACCTGCTCTACCGGGTCGGGGCGCGCAACGAGCACCCCGCGCGCACGGGCTTCGCCCACCTGTTCGAGCACCTCATGTTCCGCGGCACGCGCCAGGTGCCGTCGTTCGACCTGCCCGTGCAGATGGCCTCGGGCGACAACAACGCCTTCACGAACAACGACTACACGGATTTCTACATCACGCTGCCGCGCGACAACATCGAGACGGCGCTGTGGCTCGAGAGCGACCGCATGCAGGGGCTGGAGCTCACGCCCGAAAAGCTCGCAACGGAGAAGCGCGTGGTGATCGAGGAGTACCGCCAGCGCTACCTCAACCAGCCCTACGGCGACCAGATGATGTTGCTGCGCGCGCTCAGCTACCGCGTGCACCCCTACCGCTGGGCGACGATCGGTCTCTCGCCCGACCACATCGCCGACGCGACAATGGAGGAGGTGCAGGCCTTCTACCGCACCTACTACCACCCCTCGAACGCCATCCTCTCGATCTCGGCCGATCTGGACGAGGAGCGCATGCTCGAACTTGCCGGGCGGTGGTTCGCCCCTCTGGCCGACCGGCCGCATCCGGCCGCAGCGATTCCGCAGGAGCCGCCGCAGGAGGCTGCGCGGCGCGAGGAGGTCGAGCGCGACGTCCCGGCCACGACGGTCTCGGTCGCCTACCACATGGGCGGACGCACCTCGGCGGAGTTTTTCGTCGGCGACCTGGTCTCGGACCTGCTCTCGGGCGGCGACTCGTCGCGTCTCTACCAGCGGCTCGTCAAGGGGCGGCGCCTGCTCTCGTCGGTGAACGCCTACGTCACGGGCGACGTTGACCCGGGGCTCCTCGTCTTCACCGGGCAGCTGCTGCCCGACACGACGCCGACGCAGGTCGAGGAGGCCTTCCGCGAGGAGATCGGGGCGCTCGTGCGCGACGCCGCGACGGAGTACGAACTGGAGAAGGTGCGCAACAAGTTCGAGGCCAACACGCTCTTCGGCGAGCTGAACGTCATGAACAAGGCGATGAACCTCGGCTTCTACGAGATGCTCGGCGACCTGCCGCTCATCAACGGCGAGGTGGCCTGCTACCGCGCCGTGACGAACGACGACATCCGCAGCTTCTGCCGCACGGTACTGCGCCCGGGAAACAGCAATACATTGATATACAAGGCAAAGAAATGATACATCCGCAACCCGTGACCCCGGCATCGGTCGACGTTGCCCGTGCCGAACGCCACCAGCTGCCGAACGGCGCAACGCTCTACCTGCTCCCGGCCGACGAGTTCGAGGTGCTGCGCGTCTCGTTCGTCTTCCGCGCCGGCTCGGCCGTGCAGCAGGCGCCCTTCTCCGCCTCGACCGCGGCGAACCTCCTCTCGGAGGGGACCCGCTCGATGACGGCGCAGGAGATCGCCGAACAGCTCGACTTCTACGGCTCGTGGTACGACGTCAACCTCGACCGCGACTACGCCTACATCAACTTCGCCATGCTCTCGAAGTTCGCCGCCGAGACGCTCCGCATCGCCGCGGAGATCCTCCTCCGCCCGACCTTCCCCGAAGAGGAGCTGCGCACCTACTGTGCCAAGCGGCGGCAGCGGCTCGAGATCGACCGCACGAAGGTCGACGTCGAGGCCCGCGAAGCCTTCGCCGCGGCGCTGTTCGGCGCCCGCCACCCCTACGGCACCTCGTCGCCCGCCGAGGCCTACGACCGCCTCACGCGCGGCGAGGTCGAGGCTTTCTACCGCCGTTACTACACGGCCGAGCGGTGCATCGTCGTCTGCAGCGGCCGCATCGGCCCCACGGAGCGCGCCGCCGTCGAGGCGCTGGCCGGAGCCCTGCCCCGCGGCACGGAGAGCTCCGCCGCGGTCTTTCCGCCGATCGAGACCACGCACGACGTGCGGGTCGCACATCCGGGGGCCGTGCAGTCGTCGCTGCGCATCGGCCGCCTGCTCTTCCCGCGCCAGCATCCCGACTTCGTGGGCATGCAGGTCGTGGCGACGGCGCTGGGCGGCTACTTCGGTTCGCGCCTGATGCAGAACCTGCGCGAAGAGCACGGTTACACCTACGGCGTCGTCGCGGCGATGGTCAACTTCGAGCGCGAAGGCTACTTCGCCGTCGCCACGCAGGTCGGCACCGACGTCACACGGCCGGCACTCGAGGCCTGTTACGCCGAGATCGAGCGGCTGCGCACGGAGCCCATGCCCGAGGAGGAGCTGGCGCTGGTCAAGAACATGATGGCCGGCGAGATGATGCGCATCCTCGACGGTCCGTTCGGCATCGCCGACGTGACGATCGAGAACATCCTCTGCGGCGCGGACAACGGCATCATCGACGAAAACCTGCGCCGCATCCGCGCGATGACGCCCGCCGACGTGCAGCGTCTGGCCCGCAAGTACCTTGCGCGCGAGGAGCTCGTCACGGTCGTAGCGGGCGACCTCTGATCCGCGCAGGGCCTGCCGACGGCCAAGAGTGAGAGTCCGTCCGCACCGCCGCGCAACGGAGTCGGAAACAGGCCCCGGCCGCTCCACCGGGAGGAGGTGGACAGCCGCTCTGCCGGGAGGTGGGCAGCCGCTCCGCCGGGGTGTTTGGTCGCTCCGCCGCAAAGCGAGCCAAAAACAGATTTCCCGTCCGCTCCGTGAAACACGCCCGCAAACAAAACCGCCCCGGACCATGCGAGTCCGGGGCGGTCTCTATCTCTGCCGGAGAGGGGGCAATCAGAGAACGGCATGTGCATCGACCCAGCGGGTCAGCTCGACGAAGTCGGCGACCGAAAGCTGCTCGGCACGCCGCGTGAAGAAGGGGTGCTCGGCCCCGCCGAAATCGCCGAACGCCGCGCGCAGCGAGTTGCGGATCATCTTGCGACGCTGCCCGAACGAAGCTTTCACGACGCGGACGAAGAGCCGCTCATCGCAGTCGAGCCGCACGGTGGCGTTGCGCCGCAGCCGCACGACGGCGCTCTTGACCTTGGGCGGCGGATTGAAGACCGTCTCGTTGACCGTAAAGAGGTACTCGATGTCGTACCACGCCTGCAGCAGCACCGAGAGGATGCCGTACTCCTTCGATCCGGGACCCTCGGCAAGCCGCACGGCGACCTCCTTCTGGATCATGCCCACGCACTCGGGCACGAGGTCGCGGTTCTCGAGCACCTTGAAGAAGATCTGCGACGAGATGTTGTAGGGGAAGTTGCCGATGATCTTCAGCCCCTGCGGAAAGAGCGCCCGCAGGTCGAGCTTCAGAAAGTCGCCCTCGATGAGCCGGGGCGTGAACTCGGGATAGTGCGCATGGAGGTAGGCGACGCTCTCCGAGTCGATCTCGGCACCCCACGTCACGATGTCGCGGCGCCGCAGCAGAAACTGCGTCAGCACACCCATGCCGCACCCCACCTCCAGTACGGGGGCGGGATCGGGCAGCACGGCCGCCGCAGCCGACGGCGCATCGCCGCCACCGAGGGCGTCGCAGATCTTGCGCGCGATGTTCAGGTCGACCAGAAAATGCTGGCCCAGCGCCTTTTTTGCTCTGACTTCACTCATAGATGCCGCAAAGATAGTGCAAAGCCTCCGTCGCGGCAAATTTATCCCGCGGCAAATTTACCGGTGGCAGCCACGGACCGCCTCGCGGATTCCAGCCCGACAGAAACGACAGAAAAAAGAGGTGCGGAGCCCGCAGCCCCGCACCCCGCGACCGATGGCCGATGCTCCGTCACATCGGCAGGTTGGGTACCTTGTAGTATTTGCCGTCGATCTTCTCGACATGGTCGCCCATGGCCCAGGCGATGAAGAAGACGACCGCTCCGACCGTGATGAGGACGCCCAACACGTAGAGCCCCAGCATGATGGTTACCGGAATGAGGACGAGCGTGCTGAGAAGCAGCGCGACGTAGAGCAGCAGGAAGGCCAGCCCCCACGTCGGGCCCATGACGCGGAAGAAGCGGATGAGGTTGAAGACGATGAAGGCGATGCCGACACCGAAGGCGGCGAGCGTGGCGATGACGTCCGTCGAGACGATCGAGAGGACGATGAGCACGACGAGCATCAGCGGCAGGGGCAGCAGCACGGCCCAGCGCAGGCGGATCCGGTCCTCCTCGACGCCGGCCTGCGCGCAGATGAAGCGGCGGGCCTGGCTGACGAGCACCACCTGCCAGGCGACGATCACGAAGTAGCCCAGCACCTGAAAGAACGTGCGGAGCCACCCCATCGAGTCGTGATCGCTCAACCAGTCCACGTTCCCCTTGAGCACCACGCCCCAGAAGGTCTCGATGAGGGCCACGGCGATCAGTCCGCCGACCAGCAGGAAAGCCCGCAGCGAGGCGGGGAACGACGAGCTCCACGCCATGGCCGTGACGACGAGCAGGATGATGACGATCATCCACGCCGGCTGATAGCTGTGCGCCCAGCGGCTCACGCCCGAATGGAGCGCGAAGTGTCCCAGCCCTTTCAGGCGGGTCCGCTCCGTGATGTAGTCGGGCATCCCCTCCTCGTTGAGTTCGTCATCCCACGCGAGGTCCGCGGGATACATCATGACCTTGCGGTCTTCGTAGCGCACCAGCACGCCGCCATGCCCTTCGAGCGTATCGAGGAGCCGCACCTCGGCATCCGCAGGCAGCGTGATCCGTTTGCCGTAATCGGCCTTGCCGGCCTGTTCGTTCCATTCGTAGGCACGCACCTCGGAAAACGACGGGACGGGGTCCACCCGGTAGACCTGGGCATCGAGCGTGAGCGGCTGCAGGGCGAAGAGCCCCGCAAGCAGCAGCAACAAGCGTTTCATGGCTCGCGGACTATTCGGGTTTCACGTTCGCGGAGTCCGCAGCCGGAGCCGCCACCGGATCAACCGGGGCCGTTGCCTGCGCTGCCGGGTCCGAAGCCTGCACGGCCGAAGCCGCAGCGATCCGCTCCTGCTCGGCGGCCGCTTCGGCCGCCCGCTCGGCCGCCTTGCGGGCCTTGTGCTCCTTGTACTTCTTGTAACCGATGAAGAGGAATCCGATGACCTTGAACATCGCCTTGATGCACCACCATACGAATTTTACGGAGTACTTGAAGGCTTTCCACGCGGTGTCATTCGAGAAAGTAGTTGTAGAATTGCTCATAGTTCCGAGTGTTTGAGGTTAACATTTGAGATTGCAGTATTCAAAGTTACTCCTCAAGCCGTTTCGGACCCTTGCAAAACGTACATTCCGACTTGCAAATCGTACTTTCCGACACAAAAAAGAGACCCCAAAGGTCTCTTATGTGCCATTTCCGGATCTCCGGGGCAAAATGTAACAGTCCGGCATCCGGGCTTTCTCTTCCCATATTCCGGGCTTTTTTCTTCCAGGCGTCCGCGGGCTTTCTCTCGCCCCCGGCGTCCGGCGTCCGCGATCAGCGATCAGCGGCGTGCCCGGCGCGGACGTCTGCGGCCGGCCCGCTCCTTCGCACGGCTCTCCTGACGCAGGCGCCGCTGGGTGACACGGAACGAATAGAGCAGGCCTACGAAGCCCACGCCCAGCACCGTGACCCAGAACCAGACGGCAATGCCGTGTTCGAGGTATTCGAGGGCATAAATGATACCGGCAATGGCCAAAACCATCACCACCAGCCGGAGAAGCTGCATCAGATTGATTTTCATGGCATGCATCGTTTTTTACGCCGTGCGCCGCGGACCGGCCCGCCTCCGTCGTACCGGAAGCGGGGGCCACAGCCGCACGCTACGGAATCTTGTGTCTGTTCACTTCGTCGAGATGACGACGTTTTTTCTTCTTGCACTCGTTGTAGACCATGCCGGACCCCGCCAGCACGAAGAGCACGGCAACCACCAGGTCGAACTTCGTCACACAGTAGCCGCCGGCAATGAGCCAGTAGACATTAAGTCCGAACCACAACAGCGTCAAACAGAGAAAAACAACAGCAAGTGTAAAGGTCTTTTTGTTCATAGGCAATCAGTTTTAGGGTTATCATGCTCACAGCGTCCACACTCCTCCTTTTCCCGTCGATCCCCGTTCAGCGAGTCCCGCGCCTGCACCTTTTCGCCGGCCGTCTCCGTCCATAGTCCCGCCTGCGCGGCAACGGATCAGTTGCCCTGCTCGCAGATGAACTTGATGCGCACCAGCCGGATCTCCTCCTCGGTATAGTCGGCTCCCAGCTCCTCGATGGCCGCATCGAGCGAGTCGCTCTCGGCGTCCTCCTTGAAGTAGAGGTAGATGTCCTCGATCTTGTCCTCGTCCATGAAGGTCTTGAGGTAGTAGGAGATGTCGAGCTTCGTACCTGCATTGACGATCGCCTCGATCTCGGTAAGCAGTTCGTCGAAATCCAGGTCGCGGGCCCGGGCGATGTCCTCGAAATCCATCTTGCGGTCGATCGACTGGATGATGAAGATCTTGTTGCCCGACTTGTTGGCCACGCCCTTGACGACCATGTCCTGCGGGCGGATGATCTCCTTCTCCTCGACGTAGGCCTTGATGAGCTTGACGAACTCGGCGCCGAACTTCCGGGCCTTGCCCACCCCGACGCCCGTGATGTTCTGCAGCTCCTCGATCGTGATCGGGTACTGCACGGCCATGTCCTCGAGCGACGGGTCCTGGAAGATGACGAACGGCGGCAGCGCATGCTGCTTGGCCACCTTCTTGCGCAGGTCCTTGAGCATGGCGAAGAGCTCCTCGTCGGCCGCCCCGCCGCGCCCCATCGGAGCCACGGCCTCGGCCTCCTTCTCCTCGGCGTCGTAGTCGTGGTCGAGCGTCACCGTCACGGGATAGGGCATGGCGATGTAGTTCTCGCCCTTGCGGTTGATCGAGATCAGACCGTAGTTCTCGATGTTCTTGTCCACAAGCCCGAGGATGAGCGCCTGGCGCAGCACGGCGCCCCAGAAGCGCTCGTCGTGATCCGCCCCGGCGCCGAACCACTTCGACGTGTTGTGCCCGTAGCTCTTGATGAGCGCCGTATTCCTGCCCATGAGCACGTTGATCAGGTAGTCGGCCTTGAACTTGTCGCCGATGTCGCGCAGGGCCTCGAGCGCCATCTTCAGCGCCGCCCGGGCGTCGACCTTCGGCTTGGGGTTGCGGCAGTTGTCGCAGTTACCGCAGTTGTCCTCGGTGTACTCCTCGCCGAAGTAGTGCAGCAGCGTCTTGCGGCGGCACATCGAACTCTCGGCATAGGAGACCGTCTCGAGCAGCAGCAGCTTGCCGATCTCCTGCTCGGCGATGGGCTTGCCCTGCATGAACTTCTCGAGTTTCTGAATATCCTTGTAGCTGTAAAAGGCCAGGCAGTAGCCCTCGCCGCCGTCGCGGCCGGCTCGGCCCGTCTCCTGATAGTAGCCCTCCAGCGACTTGGGAATGTCGTAGTGGATGACGTAGCGCACGTCGGGCTTGTCGATACCCATGCCGAAGGCGATCGTCGCCACGATCACCTCGACGCGCTCCATGAGGAAGTCGTCCTGATTGGCCGCACGCGTCGCGGCGTCCATGCCGGCGTGGTAGGCCCGCGCGCGGATGCCGTTGGCCACGAGCAGCTCGGTCAGCTCCTCGACCTTCTTGCGGCTCAGGCAGTAGACGATGCCGCTCTTGCCCTCGTTCTGCTTGATGAAGCGGATGATGTCGTGGTCGACGTTGTGCTTGGCCCGGATCTCGTAATAGAGGTTTGGGCGGTTGAACGACGACTTGAAGACCGCGGCATCGGTCATGCCGAGGTTCTTCTGGATGTCGAGCTGCACCTTGGGCGTGGCCGTGGCCGTGAGGGCGATCAGCGGTGCCTGTCCGATCTCGTTGATGATCGGACGGATGCGGCGGTACTCGGGCCGGAAGTCGTGGCCCCACTCCGAGATGCAGTGCGCCTCGTCGATGGCGTAGAACGAAATCTTGATCTTGCGCAGGAACGCGACGTTGTCCTCCTTGGTCAGCGACTCGGGCGCGAAGTAGAGCAGCTTGGTCTTGCCGTCGAGCACATCCTGACGGACCTGTGCCACGGCGGACTTGTTGAGCGACGAATTGAGGAAGTGCGCGATGCCCGATTCGGCCGAGAAGGTGCGCATCGAGTCCACCTGATTCTTCATCAGGGCGATCAGCGGCGAGATGACGATCGCCACGCCCTCCATGAGCAGGGCGGGCAGCTGGTAGCAAAGTGACTTTCCTCCGCCGGTCGGCATCAGTACGAACGTATCCTTCCCCTCCAACACGTTGCGGATCACCGCCTCCTGATTCCCCTTGAACGAGGAAAAACCGAAATACTCCTTCAGCTTCTCGTGCAACAGGGATGAGTCACATTGTTTCATTTCGCCGATTCTGCTCTAAAAATCAAAAATTCAACGTAAAGATAAAAATTTTTTCGGAAAAAAACATAACTTTGTGAAAATTTTTATTGCAACCGCAATGCGTCTCTATACCAGCGAACTCGTCAAGAAATACAAGTCCCGCACGGTGGTGAACCACGTCTCCATCGACGTCAATCAGGGAGAGATCGTCGGCCTGCTCGGGCCCAACGGAGCCGGCAAAACCACGACGTTCTACATGATCGTGGGACTCATCAAGCCCAACGAGGGTCGCATCTTCCTCGAGAACGACAACAAGGAGATCACCGAGCTCACGAGCCTGCCCGTCTACCGCCGCGCCCAGCTGGGCGTGGGCTACCTGGCGCAGGAGGCCTCGGTCTTCCGGCGGCTCACGGTCGAGGAGAACATCCGCGCCGTGCTGGAGATGACCTCCTACTCGAAGGAGTACCAGGCCGAGCGCGTCGAGGCGCTCATCGAGGAGTTCCGCCTGCAGAAGGTCCGCAAGAGCCTCGGCATCCAGCTCTCGGGCGGCGAGCGCCGCCGCACGGAGATCGCGCGCGCCGTAGCCATCAACCCGGCCTTCATCCTGCTCGACGAACCCTTCGCGGGCGTGGATCCGATCGCCGTGGAGGACATCCAGTCGATCGTCGCAACACTCAAGCACAAGAACATCGGCGTAATCATCACCGACCACAACGTCGACGAGACGCTGGCCATCACCGACCGCACCTACCTGCTCTACGAGGGCAAGATCCTCAAGACGGGCACGGCCGAGGAGCTGGCCGCCGACCCGATGGTGCGCAAGGTCTACCTCGGACAGCACTTCGAGCTCAAGAAGAGCCACCAGATCACGCAGGAGATGAAGAACCGCAAAGGCCTCGAGAATGGATAGGAGCATCCCCCCAGGCCGGGTTGCGGGCACCCTGACACCCCCCTGTTCCAAAAGCTACGCACAGCGCGCCCTGGCGGCGTCGCTGCTCTGCGACGGCGTCTCCACGCTGCACAACCTCGGATTCTGCGACGACACGCGCTCGGCGCTGCGGTGCATCCGCGCGCTCGGTGCCCGCGTCCGCCCGACGGGCGATGCCTCGCTCGCGGTCGAGGGCGGGCTGCACCCGGTCGGACGGCGGCTGCCCGTCGGCGAATCGGGTCTGGCGACGCGCCTGTTCACCCCCATCGCGTCGCTCTGCACGGAACCCGTGCGCATCGAGGGCGAGGGGACGCTGCTGCGCCGCCCGATGGGGATGATGGTCCCGCCGCTGCGGCAGCTGGGCGTAAGGGTGAAGGAGCACGGCGGACACCTCCCCTTCGAGGTGTGCGGCCCGATGCACGGCGGCGAGGTGACCGTCGACGGATCGGTCTCGTCGCAGTTCGTCACGGGGCTGCTGCTTGCGCTGCCCCGCGCCGCGGGCGACACGACGCTGCATGTCCGCGACGCCGTCTCGACACCTTATTTAGATATGACGCTCGACACCGCCGCGCACTTCGGCGTGGAGATTTTCCAGCGCGACTACGAGGAGTTCTACATCCCGGGGGCGCAGCGCTACTGCGCCACGGAGCTGCACATCGAGGGGGACTGGAGCGCCGCGGCGATGCTGCTCGTCGCGGGGGCCACGGCGGGCGAGGTGACCGTCGCCAACGTCCCGATGCTCTCGAAGCAGGCCGACACGGCCGTCTGCACGGCCCTCGTGCGGGCCGGTGCGGCGGTCATCAACGACGCCCGGTCGGTCACGGCGGTGCGCCGTCCGCTGCGGGCCTTCGAGTTCGACGCCACACACTGTCCCGACCTCTTCCCGGCGCTGGCCGCCCTGGCCGCCGCGGCCGAGGGGGTGAGCATCCTGCACGGCACTTCGCGCCTGCGCCACAAGGAGAGCGACCGCGCCGAGGCGATCCGCGAGGAGTACGGCCGGCTGGGCATCGAGGTCGACCTGCCCAAGGAGAACGTGATGACGATCCGCGGCGGCGTGATCCGCGGCGGGCGCGTCCACAGCCACGGCGACCACCGCATGGCCATGTCGCTGGCCGTGGCGGCGCTGCGCGCCGAAGGGGTCGTGACGATCGAGGACGCGGAGTGCGTGGCCAAGAGCTATCCCGAATTTTTCGAGGACCTGGAATCCATCCGCATCAGATAGTCAGCAAGGACAATGAATCAATACGGGCACAACTTCCGGATCGCCCTCTGGGGCGAGTCGCACGGGCCGCAGATCGGCATCACGATGGACGGCGTACCGGCGGGCCTGCCGCTGTCGGAGGAGGATTTCGCCGCCGATCTGGCACGCCGCCGCAGCGGCGCCAGGGGCACCACGCCGCGCCGCGAGGAGGACCGCCCGCAGATCGTCTCGGGGCTCTACGAGGGCCGCACGACCGGCGCTCCGCTGACCGTGCTCTTCACCAACGGCGACACCCGTCCGCAGGACTATGCCGCGCTGCGCGACCACTTCCGCCCGTCGCACGCCGACCGCGTCGCCGACCTCAGGTCGGGCGGATGGAACGACCCGCGCGGCGGCGGACACTTCTCGGCTCGTCTGACCGTGGCGCTCGTCGCCGCGGGGGTCGTGGCCAAGAAGATGCTCCCGGCGGAGGTGCGCTTCCGGACCCGCCTGACCGAGATCGGCGGATGCACCGACCCGGAGCGCTTCGACGAGGTGCTCGCCGATGCGGCGGCCACACACGACTCGGTCGGCGGCATCGTCGAGTGCTGCGCCGAGGGGGTGCCGGCCTGTCTGGGCGAGCCCTTCTTCGACTCGGCCGAGAGCCTCATCGCCCACCTGCTCTTCGCCATCCCGGCGGTCAAGGGGGTGGAGTTCGGCAGCGGATTCGCCGCGGCCCGGCACCGGGGTTCGGAGAACAACGACCCGATCCTCGACGCCGAAGGGCACACGGCCACGAACCACGACGGCGGCATCAACGGCGGCATCACCAACGGCAATCCGCTCGTCGTGCGCGCCGCGCTGAAACCCACGCCGAGCATCGCCCGGCCGCAAATGACCTACAACCGGGTCACGGGGCGCGTCGAGATGCTCGAAATCCGGGGCCGCCACGACGTCTGCGTCGCCCTGCGCGGCGCGGTGGTCGTCGAGGCCGCCGTCGCCATCGCCCTGGCCGACCTGTTTGCGGGATACCCTGCCTCAACCCACGCCGCACGATGAGAGAGCCGACCGCCACCCGCCGCGAGCTGCTCCGGCGGATCGAATCCCGGATCACCGGACTATACGACGCCCGCGAAGCCCGCAGCATCGCCCTGACGCTGCTTGCCGACCGCACGGGCCTCACGCCCTCGGCCCTGCTCACGGACCCCGACGCGCCGCTGACGGTCGAGGGGCTCGACGACGACATCGGGGAGCTGGCCACGGGCCGGCCCGTACAGTACGTCACCGGCCGCACGGAGTTTCTCGACCGCCCGTTCGCCGTGCGCGAAGGGGTGCTCATCCCGCGTCCCGAGACCGAGGAGCTCGCCCTCTGGATCATCCGCCGCGAGGGCGCCGCGCGCCGTCTGCTCGACGTGGGGACCGGCAGCGGCTGCATAGCCGCGACGCTGGCCCTCGGCCTGCCCGAAGCGGAGCTCTTCGCCGCCGACATCTCGCCCGTGGCACTGGCCGTCGCCGCGGAGAACTGCCACGCGCTCGGCGCGCGGGTCACGCTGCGGCAGGCCGACGCGCTGCACGACCTTGAGGAGCGCTTTCCCGAGCCGTTCGACGTCATCGTCTCGAACCCGCCCTACGTTCCGCAGGCGGACCGCGCGGCGATGCATCCCAACGTCCGCGACCACGAACCCGCCGAGGCGCTGTTCGTCCCGGACGACGACCCGCTGTGCTTCTACCGCGCCATTGCCCGGGCCGGGCGGCGGATGCTGCTCCCGGGCGGACGGCTCTATTTTGAAATTTACCACCTGGCGGCCGACGCCCTGCGGCGCCTGCTCGACGAGGAGGGATACACCGACACCGAGGTCCGCGAGGACCTCTACGGAAAACCCCGCATGACATGCAGCCGGAGAAAGTGACCAAACCCAAACGGGAGAAGACGCCCGAGGAGGCGCTCTCGGCGCTCATGCGGCTCTGCGCCCGGGCCGAACGGTCGCAGGGCGACGCCCGGCGCCTGCTGCGCGGCTGGGGTATCCGGGAGGCGGAGGCGGAACGCATCGTCGAGCGGCTTGTGCGCGAGCGCTTCATCGACGACACGCGCTACGCCGAGGCTTTCGTGCGCGAGAAGTTGCGCCTGAGCGGCTGGGGGGCCTACAAGATCCGCACGGCGCTGCGCCGCAAGCAGATCGCGCCCGAGACAATCGACGCGGCCCTGGCGCAGAGCAACCCGGCCGAGATGGCCGAACGGCTGCTCGCGCAGCTCCGGCGCAAGGCCCGCACAGTACGGTACGCCACGCCCTACGAACTGAAAACGAAACTCATCCGATACGGACTTTCACTCGGATACGAATTCGAGGCCGTGGCCGAAGCCGCCGCCTCGCTGGTAACGGATTGCGACACATGCGACGAATCATTCTGACACTCATACTCATGGCCGCCCTCGGCTGCACGGCCTCGCTGCACGGCCAGCAGCTCGATCCGGCCGAATACGTCTATCCCGTGCGGGGCGTCTCGGGCGCCTGCTCGGCCAACTTCGGCGAGATGCGCCCGGGGCACTTCCACGCCGGCGTCGACATCAAGACCGACGGCGTCGAGGGCAAGGAGCTCGTGGCCGTGGCCGACGGCTACGTTTCACGCGTGGTGGTCACGGCAGGCGGCTACGGCCGGGCCCTCTACCTCACGCTCCGCAACGGCAAGACGGCCGTCTACGGCCACCTGCAGTGCTTCCGCGACGACATCGAGGCCCGTGTGCGCACCGCACGCTACGAGGGCCGCACGAACAGCGTCGACCTCACGTTCGACGCCTCGCAGTGGCCCGTGCGGCAGGGCGAGCTGATCGGCTACTCGGGCAACAGCGGCTCGTCGATGGGCCCCCACCTCCACTTCGAGCTGCGCGACAACCGCACGCAGCGGCGCTACAACCTTGTGCACGAGGGGATCATCCGCCCGGCGGACCACACCGCGCCGCGCATCCTGCGCCTGCACTACATCGAGGTCGACACCGTGCGGGGCGTCCCCGTGCGCAGCCCCGGCGAGAGCTATGCCGTGGTCCGCACGACGGCCGGAAGCTACCGCCTGACCCGCTCGGAGGCGCTGCCCGTCGGCCGCAACGGCTACTTCGTCGTCGAGGCGTCGGACCGCCGCGACGGCGTCCACAACACCTTCGGCATCTGGCGCGCCGCGCTCGCGGTCGACGGCCAGCCCCGCTTCGAGTACCGCATGGACGGATTCACCTACGAGCAGGCGCGCTGCTGCGACGCCGTGAGCTGCTATCCGCTGCAGCTCTTCTCGCGCAACGAGTGCATCCGCCTGGCCCGCCTGCAGGGAGCGCCCGGGGAGTTCTACCCCACGCTGGTCGACCGCGGCGTGCTCCGCGTCGACGCGGGGGCGCAGCACACCGTCCGCATCGAGGTCGAGGACGACAGCGGCAACCGCTCGCACCTCGAATTCACAATTCGGGGCCGCGCGGAGAGCTTCCGTGCCGCCGCCGACACGACCGCTGTCGTTGCGCGGCACGACCGCGCGACGCTCCTCACGATCCCGGGCGAAGTGATGGCCCTCATCCCGGGCGGAGCGCTCTACGAGCCGCTCTTCTGCCGCCCCGAACGGCTCGATGCGGCCGACATGCACCTCCCCGCGGGGGTCGTGCCACTCTCGCCCCTTTACCGGATTCTCGACAACCAGACCCCACTCTACCGCGCCATGACGGCCACAATCATCGCGCCGCTCCCGCCGGCGCGGCAGCTGCAGGCCGTCGCGGCCGTGCGCACGGCCAAGGGGGCGCTGATCTACGCCGGAGGCCGCTACGCCACAGACCGCATCACCTGCTCGACCCGCACGGCGGGCGACCTGCTGATCGTGGCCGACACGCTGCCGCCCTCCGTGCGGCCGCTCTTCGGCAACGGCGCCGACCTCTCGCGCTCGGCCACGCTGCGCTTCGCCGTCAAGGACAACTTCGCAGGCATCGCCGCGTGGCGGCTTTGCATCGACGGCGAGTGGGTCCCCTGCGACCGCTTCCCGATGCGCGGGACGCTGGTCCACACGTTCGACACGCCGCCCGCGGGCAGGCAGCACGACGCGGAGTTGAGCGTCACCGATGCCTGCGGAAACACGACCCGCTGGCGAGGCACCTTCCGCCGCTGACCGCCCCGCAGAGAGCCGACAAGAGACAAACCACAATCCCCGATACGATGAACAACCGTCCGAACCGCCGCCTCCGCCCCCTGCTCCTCGTGGCGGAGACAACCGAAAGCGACTACAAGCTGCTGGAAATCACACTCGGCAAGGAGTACGACCTGCTCCGTGCCGACGAAGGGTGCGCCCTCGCGGAGCTGGCCCTGCAATGCGCCCCCGACGCCGTGCTGCTCGACATCCACCGGCCGGACACGAACGGTCTCGAAACAGTGCGTGAACTCCGTCGCCGCACGGGGCGCCTGCCCCTCTTCATCCTGACGGCCTACGCCTTCGACACGGACCGCCGGCGGGCCGAAGAGGCCGGATGCGATGCCCTGATCACCAAGCCCGTGACCCCGCGCGAGCTGAAACGGCAGCTGGATCGCTGCCACCGACAGACGGACGGCCCGACAAAATAGGGGCCCGGCGGGAACCGGAATGGGCCAAAGACGAGACCGGCGGGCCCGGCGCAAAGCAGATGCCCCGGCAACAAGGCAGAGCAGCCGAAGGCAAAGGCCCGGCGGAAAACGGAATGGATCAAAGACAGGACCGGCGAACCCGGCGCCAAAGCAGACGCCCCGGCAACAAAGCAAAGCGGCCGACGGCAAAGACCCGGCGGAAAATGAATACAGTCCGGCGGCGGAAATAGTTGCGGCCGGCAACAAGACTGGTCGGTCGACAAAAGCAGGCCAGCCGACAGAAAAGGCAGGCCGCTGGAGAAAAGGCAGGCCGGCTGGCAGCAACGCAGACCGACTGACAGAAAACAGACCGACTGACCGAAAACAGACCGGCAGGCGACGATCCGGCAGCGACAAAAAACAGGGAGATGCGGCCCGACGGCTGCATCTCCCCTTTTACGTGATTCCGGAGCGGTTCGAACGCTCGACCCGCAGCTTAGAAGGCTGCTGCTCTATCCAACTGAGCTACGGAACCATCGGCGCGCGGGGCCCGAAAGCCCCGTTTGCGGATGCAAAGGTAGGAAAAATTTTTCATTTTCGAGTCCTTTCCGCCGTTTCATGGATGAAAACCTGCCCTTTTTCTCCGAATTATTTTGCCGCGCGGAATTTTTTGTCTACATTTGCAGGCTTGAAAGCCCGAAGAGGGTGAGCGTTTTATTAACCTTTTTTACAAAATTTTATAGCAAATGGCTGTTAAAATTCGTCTGGCACGTCACGGCAAGAAGGGTTTTGCCTTCTACCACATCGTTGCCGCAGATAGCAGAGCGCCGCGAGACGGTAAATTCATCGAAAAGTTGGGCACCTACAACCCCAACACGAATCCTGCTACGATCGACCTGAACTTCGAGAAAGCTCTGGGTTGGTTACAGAAAGGCGCACAACCCACGGATACCTGTCGGGCTATCCTCTCCTACAAGGGCGTACTCTACAAGAAGCACCTGCTGGGCGGTGTCGCCAAGGGTGCCTTCACGGAGGCCGAGGCCGAGGCCCGCTTCAACAAGTGGCTGGAGGCCAAGAACGGCAAGATCGAGGCCAAGACCAACAAGCTGGCCAGCGATGCCAAGTCGGCCGTGAAGGCCCGTCTGGCTGCCGAAGCCAAGGTGAACGAGGAGCGCGCAAAGGCCATCGCCGAGAAGAAGGCCGAGGCCGAAGCTGCCGCCAAGGCCGCTGCGGAGGCCGCAGCCGCAGAAGCTGCCGAAGCTCCCGCCGAGGGCGAGGCTCCCGCTGCCGAATAAGGTTTGCCCCGGAGGCTCCCGCTCATCAGTCAGTCGGGAGAGACGAAAAAAAGGTCGTTGCACAGTGCAACGACCTTTTTTTATGCCATACAGCCGGAGACTACTCCTCGTAGGTGATGTTGTAGACGACAAAGAGATGGAGCGACAGATCGGCACTCTTTTCGTTGCTCCGGCCGATGATCTTCGTCGGATAACCCTCCTTGTCGACCTCGTACTCGAAGGTGCAGACCCCGTCGGGATACGTCGGCATAGGATGATCCGCTGTGTAAATATACTATTTTCTCCGTTTACATACAAGTTTGACGTTGTCTTTCTTGTATGCGGTCCCCTCTCTTCCGCCGCGGAAAGGCTGCCGGGAGAAGGCCTCCGACGGAAAGCCTCGCCGGAAGGCCGCCGCACGAAAAATTTGACATTCCGGCAGGAGTTCGCTATCTTTGGGCAATCAAAACAGGACAGAACATGGCAACCGTTCCCGCAGGCAGGATCAACAAACTTTTCGGTGCGGAGGGCAGCGTGATGCTCTCGCTCTACGACGCCTTTCCCGAGGATTTCGACCCGGAACAGACGCCGCTGCTGGTCACGATCGACGCGCTGGAGGTGCCGCTCTGGTGCGAGCGCTTCGAGCGGCGCGGCGTGACGGGGGCCGTCGCCTCGTTCGCCGACCTCGACACCGACCGCCGGGCCGAGGAGCTGCTGGGGCTCGAATTCCGCATCGCCGAACCCGAGACGAGCGACGACGACGAGTTCTACCTCGAGGACCTCATCGGCTTTGCCGTGGAGGCCGAGGAGGCCGGGACGGACATGCGCGTGCACGGCACCCTCTCGGACTACTACGACAGCGACGTCAATCCGCTCTTCGAGCTGAAGATCGACGGCCGTCGGGTGCTGGTTCCCGCCGTCGAGGAGTTCATCGCCAACATCGACTTCGACAACCGGACGATGCACCTCATCCTACCCGAAGGGCTGCTCGGTCTGGAGTAATGCAAACCAAACGACACGTAACGACAACGAACAGATGGCACGCGTAGTAATCGGACTTTCGGGCGGTGTCGACTCGTCGGTGGCCGCCTACCTGCTCAAGGAGCAGGGATACGACGTGGTGGGGCTCTTCATGATCAACTGGCACGACACCACGGGCACGCTCGAGGGCGACTGCCCGTGGCACGACGACCGCGTCTTCGCCGAGCTCGTCGCGCGCAAGCTGGACATTCCGCTGCACGTCGTCGACCTCTCGGCCGACTACCGCACGCGCGTCGTGGAGTACATGTTCGCCGAGTACGAACGGGGCCGCACGCCCAATCCCGACGTGCTGTGCAACCGCGAGATCAAGTTCGACGTCTTCCTGCGCGAAGCCCTCAAGCTGGGGGCCGACTACGTCGCCACGGGCCACTACTGCCGCAAGGAGGTCGAGACACTCGCCGACGGGCGCGTCATCTACCGGCTGCTCGCGGGCAGCGACCCCAACAAGGACCAGAGCTACTTCCTCTGCCAACTCTCGCAGGAGCAGCTGCGCTACGCCCTCTTTCCCGTGGGCGGGCTGCTGAAGCCCGAGGTGCGGCGCATCGCCGCCGAGCAGGGGCTTGCCACGGCCCGCCGCAAGGATTCGCAGGGCATCTGCTTCGTCGGCAAGGTCGATCTGCCGACCTTCCTCCAGCAGAAACTCGCCGCAAAACGCGGCAATGTCCACGAGATACTCCCCTCATGGCCCAAGTTCCGGCGCGACGTGACGCTCCCGGCCCCCGACGCCGTGCCCACGGACGAGGAGCTTGCGGCCCTCGCAGCGCCGTGGCGCTACACCGTGCGCGACGGCAAGAAGATCGGCGAGCACAACGGCGCCCACTTCTACACCATCGGTCAGCGCAAGGGGCTCGGCATCGGCGGCCGCAAAGAGTCACTCTTCATCCTGGCGACCGACACCGCACAGAATGTCATCTATGTCGGCGAGGGGGATGCCCATCCGGGGTTGTGGCGGCCGGCGCTGCACATCGCCCCCGGGGAGATTCACTGGGTCAACCCCGCCCGGGCGCTCGGCGTGGGCGGCGATGCCCGTTTCCGGGTGCGCATCCGCTACCGCCAGCCGCTGCAGGAGGCGCGGCTGCTGATTCGTCCGGCAGGGGCCTATCTGCTCTTCGATGAGCCCCAGCGGGGCATCACCCCGGGGCAGTTCGCCGCATGGTATGACGGCGACGAGCTCGTCGGCTCGGGGGTGATTTCCGAATAGTAATATAGGAGTTTTCGGCGCTTTACTCTACTCTGAAGGTAAAGCGCGGTTTTCGGGAAGCCGCAGTTCTCCCAAGCTTTTTTCTTCTTGTACTTTTGGGGCCAAAAGTACCAAAAGCCTCCGCACGTCGTTTTCCGCGGGAGTGTGCGAGCCGCGGCGCTGCACGGGGCGCGCAAGATCAAGCCTATGCGCCACCCCGTGACGGACGCGCCGCAGCCCGCACCCTCTTTTTCCGCGTCAAACGAGAGTGCGGATTGATTGTGCCGCCAACGGCGGCATTATTTTATTTGGCAACGCACCTCGATATCCATTACCTCTTCTTTTCCCGCAAGGCGGGTCCCGACTTGGTTCCGATGGCGGAAAAGCGGACGGAAGGCTGAAAGCGACAGCGGCGGGGACGGTTTGCTTGCAAACCCGCGCAGTCGCCCGACGCCGCTTTCAGACGTCCGGACGCCGACATCGGAATCGGTCGGGTGGCTTTTGCTGCTTTTCGACACCGAAAAGCAGAGAAAAAGAAAAAATTTCGTCGTTTTTTGAAAACGACCCACAAAACCACGCTTTGACTGTCTCAATAAAATCCCCCGGGAGAAACTGACCAATGCAAGACACCTACTCATACATAAGCGAATTTAAGTTATAACTAAATATTCGACGTGGCATAATTTTTAGTTTTACAACATCAAAAAGATGTCTGTGAAACAGAAAAGCGCATTCGATCTCTATGTTAGTTCCGCCGTTCGCAAAGAACGGATGGCCCAGCGCGTCTCACAGGCCATGCTTGCGTATGGGATAGGTGTAAGCGACGGATTTATTTCGCAGGTCGAAAGTCCGAAAAGTCCGTCAAAATACAACCTCAACCATATCAATGAAATCGCCCGCTACCTGGGCTGTTCGCCCCGCGATTTCCTCCCCGAAAAACCGCTCTGAACGTGCGCGCGCTGCCGATACTCCGCACGTTGCTGACCGCCGCGGCGGCCCTTGTCTGCGGCCTCGCCGCCGCACGCCGCCCCGTGGGCATCGCCTTCTACGACATCGACCGTCTCTACGATACCCTGCCGTCGCTCTTCTACCACGATGACGACTACACCCCCGACGGCCGCTATGGCTGGAACACGGAGCGCTACCGACGCAAAATCCACCATACTGCCGCCGTCATCGACTCGATGGCCCTGCCGATCGTCGCGCTGCGGGGCGTGGAGAACGAAGCCGTCGTCCGTGACCTCGCCGCCGCCTGCCGCGGCGACTACTCCTACCTGCACCGCACGCTCAACTCACTCGACGGCATGGACTTTGCCCTGCTCTACTACGGCGACATGTTCTACCCCGAACGGGTCGAGGAGGGGCGTCGCTACCTCTATGTCGAGGGGCTCCTGGGACGCGACACCGTGGGGCTGGTGCTCTGCGCCGAGGAGCGCATGGCCGGCTGGGTTGTCCGCGACCTGCGCCATGAGCGCCCGCACGTGCGGCTCGTGGTGCTGGGACGCTCCGCAACGCTCGATCCCGCGGCCTGGGGGCTGCGCGACGCACAGGCCCGCGCAGCCCGCGCCGGACGGGGTACGATCCGCAGCCGCGGACGCTGGTCGATGCGCGACCGGATACTCGCCGACACGGCCTTCCGCGTGTGCGGCGGCGACGTCTACATGCGCCGCTATCTGGTTGACCAAAAGAGCGGTAACCCCCTCACGACCTACTCCGGAGGGGTCTATCGCGGCGGCTACAGCTATTCGCTGCCGGTTTATGCGTACTTCGAGTAGAAATTCTTGGTATTTCGGAAAAGTTTTCATATATTCGCACTCCCAATGACAAAAATGTCTGTATTGCGAAGCGGTAACGACCCGGTCACCGCATTTTTTTGCCTGCGGGCATCCGTCGTAACGAGAAAAATTTTATATTTACATACCAATTAAACCAAAAAACACTATGGCAGACGTTAAACGAGTCTACACCTTCGGCAACAAGGAGGCCGAAGGCAACGGCAAAATGCGCGAACTGCTCGGCGGCAAGGGTGCCAACCTTGCGGAGATGAACCTCATCGGCATCCCCGTGCCCCCGGGCTTCACCATCACCACGGAAGTATGCGCCGAATACTACAAGCACGGCAAGCAGGCCATCATCGAGATGCTCCGCCCCGAGGTGGAGAAGGCCATGCACAACATCGAACGCCTCACGGGCATGAAGTTCGGTGACAAGGAGATGCCGCTGCTCGTCTCGGTGCGTTCGGGCGCCCGCGCCTCGATGCCCGGCATGATGGACACGATCCTCAACCTCGGCATGAACGACCAGGCCGTCGAGGCCGTGGCCAAGCGCACGGGCAATCCCCGCTTTGCCTGGGACTCGTACCGCCGTTTCGTACAGATGTACGGCGACGTCGTGCTCGGCATGAAGCCCGCCTCGAAGGAGGATCACGATCCGTTCGAGGTCATCATCGAACACCAGAAGGAGAAGCGCGGCGTGAAGAACGACACCGAGCTGACGACCGACGACCTGAAGGAGCTCGTCAAGGAGTTCAAGGCCGCCGTGAAGAAGCAGACCGGCGAGAACTTCCCGACCAATCCGTGGGACCAGCTCTGGGGTGCCATCTGCGCCGTGTTCGGCTCGTGGATGAACGAGCGCGCCATCCTCTACCGCAAGCTCAACAACATCCCCTCGGAGTGGGGTACGGCCGTCTCGGTACAGGCCATGGTCTTCGGAAACATGGGCAACAACTCCGCGACGGGCGTGGCCTTCTCGCGCGACGCCGCAACGGGTGAGAACATCTTCAACGGTGAGTACCTGATCAACGCCCAGGGCGAGGATGTCGTGGCCGGCATCCGCACGCCGCAGCAGATCACCATCGAGGGATCGAAGCGCTGGGCCAAGGCCCAGAACATCTCCGAGGAGGAGCGCAAGGCGAAGTATCCCTCGCTCGAGGAGGTGATGCCCGACGTCTACAAGGAGCTCAACGAGATTCAGCACCACCTGGAGCAGTACTTCACCGATATGCAGGACATCGAGTTCACGATCCAGGACGGCAAGCTCTGGATGCTCCAGTGCCGCAACGGCAAGCGCACGGGTGCCGCCATGGTCAAGATCGCTATGGACATGCTGCGCGAGGGGCTGATCGACGAGAAGACGGCCGTGCTGCGCTGCGAACCCGCGAAGCTCGACGAGCTGCTGCACCCCGTCTTCGACAAGAAGGCCATCGCATCGGCACAGGTCATCACGAAGGGTCTGCCCGCCTCGCCGGGCGCCGCGACGGGTCCCGTCGTCTTCTTCGCTGACGACGCCGAGAAGGTCTACGCCAAGACGAAGCAGAAGGCCATCCTCGTGCGTATCGAGACCTCGCCCGAGGACCTCAAGGGCATGCTCGACGCCGCCGGTATCCTCACCGCACGCGGCGGCATGACCTCGCACGCGGCCGTCGTGGCCCGTGGCATGGGCAAGTGCTGCGTATCGGGCGCCGGCGAGCTGCAGATCGACTACAAGGCCCGCACGATCCAGGTCAACGGCTTCACCGTAAAGGAGGGCGACTGGATCTCGCTCAACGGCTCGACGGGCGAGGTGTACCTCGGTCAGGTGGCCACGCAGGCCGCCGACCTGAGCGGCGACTTCGGCAAGCTCATGGAGCTGGCCTCGAAATATGCCGTGCTGAAGGTCCGCGCCAACGCCGACACGCCGAAGGATGCCGCACAGGCCTTCGCCTTCGGTGCCGAGGGTATCGGCCTCTGCCGCACGGAGCACATGTTCTTCGAGGGCGACCGCATCAAGGCGATCCGCGAGATGATCCTCGCCGACGACGAGGCCGGACGCCGCGTGGCGCTGGCCAAGCTGCTGCCCATGCAGCGCGGCGACTTCGAGGGGCTGTTCAAGGCCATGAACGGATTCCCCGTGACGGTGCGCCTGCTTGATCCCCCTCTGCACGAGTTCGTGCCCCACGATGAGAAGGGTCAGAAGGAGATGGCCGAGGAGATGCACGTGCCTCTGAAGAAGATCGTCGAGAAGGTCGAGTCGCTGGCCGAGTTCAACCCCATGCTGGGACACCGCGGCTGCCGTCTGGGCAACACCTATCCCGAGATCACCGAGATGCAGAGCCGCGCCATCATCGAGGCGGCCATGAACGTCAAGGCTCAGGGTATTCCCGTGCACGTGGAGATCATGGTGCCGCTGGTGGGCAACCACAAGGAGCTCCGCTACCAGAAGAACATCATCGACTCGACGGCCGAGCAGGTCTTCACCGAGCGCAACGACCGCATCGACTACATGGTCGGCACGATGATCGAGGTGCCGCGCGCCGCCGTCACGGCCAACCAGATCGCCGAAGTGGCCCAGTTCTTCTCGTTCGGCACGAACGACCTGACGCAGATGACGCTCGGCTTCTCGCGCGACGACATCGGCAAGTTCCTGCCCGTCTACCTCGAGAAGGGCATCCTGAAGAACGACCCGTTCCAGATTCTCGACCGCAACGGCGTGGGTCAGCTCATCCGCGAGGCCGTCTTCAAGGGACGCGGCACGCGCGAAAACCTCAAGTGCGGTATCTGCGGCGAGCACGGCGGTGAGCCCTCGTCGGTGGAGTTCTGCCACTATGCGGGTCTCAACTATGTGAGCTGCTCGCCGTTCCGCGTGCCCATCGCACGCCTGGCCGCCGCTCATGCAGCGCTCAAGGAGAAATAATCCCGAAAAAACGGTTCATGCAGGAGGTCCGCGGCACAAGTGTTGCGGACCTCTTCGTTTGCCGTTTGCGACCGGTTTGGCCCCAAAAAAAGGCAAGTTGGTCGAAAAAAGTTGAACCGTAACGATATTTTTATTATATTTGGTTTCGCAAACCATCGGAACCTTTAAGCAACCAAAATAGCAAGTTTATGAAAAAGATCCTTCTCGCGGCTGTTGTTGCGTTGTTCGCAACCACGGCATGGGCTCAGACCCCGGGTAATTGGGCAGTTGGTCCCCAGATCGGCGTATACGCCAACACGGGAGCCCAGGGTGCCGTTTTAGGAATCGGTGCCGTCGGCCGTTACAGCTTCACCGACAACTGGCGCATTCAGCCGTCGCTGATGGGCATCTGCAAGGCCGGATGCTCGATCGATCTCAGCGCCGACGTACAGTATCTCTTCGACGTGGCTCCCGACTGGAAGGTCTATCCGCAGGCCGGCTTGAGCGCCAATGACATCGGCGGCTGGTCGTGCGGCATCCACCTCGGCGGCGGTGCCGACTTCTCGGTGGCTCAGAACTGGGACATCACGGCCGGGCTGAAGTGGATCATCCAGACGGCACAATACCACAAGAATCCCATCCTGATCAACGTCGGAGCCTGCTACAAGTTCTGATACATTCGGATGCGACAGAAAAAGTCCGGGAACCAGTCGGTCCCGGACTTTTTTCATAGATGCCATTTGTCGGAAGCGCCCGCCCGCGGCAGCGGGGCATCACTTTCCCCGTTTGTCACTCCTCTTGCTCATCACCACCACCCCCCCGGTTCGTCACTTCCTCATTTGTCGCCTCCTCTTGTCCGTCACCCCCCCCCGTTCGTCACTTTCCCTCGTTGAGGCGGATCATCTCGAAGATCCGGTAGCCCACGGGGGCGTAGGAGCGCCACGCGGCCCGCTTGACACGGTAGGTCCACGTCCGATCGCCGGCGTAGAGCGTGACCGAAGGCTCGGCCGTCTCGTCGAAGAAGGCTTCGACGGAGGTTACCGGGGCCCGGAAGGTGTAGCGGTGGCGCCAGCGTTTGCGGTCGGGTTCGAGGTAGATCTTCTCCGCAGGGCCCGACAGGAGGACTGGACCCGCCACGAAGCGCACGGAGTCGATCGGCGTCGCACACTCCATGAAGCAGGTGAAGTTGATCGTCGCCAGCCCGTCGCGATGCTCCTTGTAGGTGATGTCGAAGGTCAGGTCGCCCGCGTCGCCGTGCTCGAAGAGCGTGCAGGGCAGCGTATGGTAGATCGTTCCGTCGGCCTCGGCCTTCGAGACGTAGTGGCTGCGGATGTTCTGCGCCGCCGCGGCTGCCGAAAGTCCCGTCGCAAGCACGACGGCCAGCAGACACCGCCTAATCACCGTAGACGATGACCGTATAGATCGTATAGAGGCCGACATAGGACTTGGCCTGGTAATCGACGTGGTGGATGCGCGTGATCCCCGCCTCGCGGGCGGCCGTCTGGATGCTGGCGTCACCCAGTGCCACGAGACCCAGGTAGCTCTTGGCTTCGGCCGTGCCGACCTTGCTCGATCCGGCGTTGCCCGTCACGGCCAGTCCGTCCTTGACATCGGTATAGAGACCTCCCACGAGGGGCGACTTGACGCACCCGGCGAGAAGCAGGGCGGCAAAGGCCGCCGCAAGAATCTTTTTCATATCGGTGGTAGCTTATTTGGTTTTGTATGCACAGTGGTATTTCCCCTTGGCCAGGTTGAGCAGCTTGCCCTTGAGCAGGTTGCGGCGCAACGGCGAGATGCGGTCCGTGAAGACCGTCCCCTCGATGTGGTCGTACTCGTGCTGGATGACCCACGCCTTCAGGCCGGTGAACTCCTCGTCGTGAGGCTTGAACTCCTCGTCGAGGTAGCGCATGCGGATGCTCAGCGAGCGCTGCACGTCGGCGTGGATGCCCGGAAAGGAGAGGCAGCCCTCGTTGTAGGTCTTCTTCTCGTCGGACATGGCGTAGATCTCGGCGTTGATGAAGGCGCGCTTGTAGTCGGCGCACGAGGGGTCCTCGTCGGCCCACGGCGTGCAGTCGACGATGAACAGGCGGATGTCCTTGCCGATCTGCGGAGCCGCCAGGCCCACGCCTTCGGCCTCCTCGAGCGTCAGGAACATGTCCGCGACGAGCTGTTTGAGATCGGGAAAATCGGCGGGAACGGGCTCGCAATGCCTGCGCAGCACCTCGTCGCCATATATCACAATCGGGTATATCATAATCCAAAAATCGTTTGTTGCAAAAATTCAACCGTTTTCAGCGGGCGAGCGACTCCATGTAGCTCTGCAGGATGATCGTCGCCGAAATCTTGTCGACGAGGGCCCGGTCGCGCCGGGCCATGCGTCCGATGCCGCTTTCGAGCATCGTGCGGTGGGCCAGCACCGAGGTGAAACGCTCGTCCCAAAAGAGCACCTCCTTGTCGGGATAGGCGCGGCGCAGGCGTGCGGCCAGCGGCTCGACGTAGCGCCACGTCTCCGAGGGCGAACCGTCCATGCGCATGGGCTTGCCCACGACGACGGTCGAGACCTCCTCGCGCGCGAAGTAGTCGGCGAGCCAGCGCTCCAGCTGCTTCGTCTCGACGGTCTCGAGCCCTCCGGCGATGATCCGCAGCGGGTCGCTCACGGCGATGCCCGTGCGGCGCGTTCCGTAGTCTATGGCAAGGATGCGTCCCACGGCTGCGGCGGTGTTATCCGGCGATGCGGGCCAGGAACCAGCGGGCGGCAAGCCACCCCGCCACGGCCCCCAGTGCAAGGCACACGGCCACGACGGTGCGGCGCACACGGCGCGGGTCTTCCGGCTTGCGCTCCATCGGCCATTACAGGTTCAGTTTGCGGAAGAGCTTGCGGTAGGAGCACTCCTCGTCGACGAGCGACGGAAGGGCCTCGATCAGCACGCGCTCCTGCTCCATCGTGTCGCGGTGACGCACCGTCACGGTGCCGTCCTCGAGCGTCTGGCCGTCGACCGTCACGCAGAAGGGCGTGCCGATGGCGTCCTGACGGCGGTAGCGCTTGCCCACCGAGTCCTTCTCGTCGTAGACGACGTTGTAGTCGTACTTGAGCAGGTCGACGATCTTCTGCGCCACCTCGGGCATGCCGTCCTTCTTGACCAGCGGCAGCACGGCCACCTTCACGGGGGCCAGCGCCGCCGGGAACTTCAGCACGACACGCTGGTCGCCGCCCTCGAGCGTCTCCTCGGTATAGGCGGCCGACATCACCTGCAGGAACATGCGGTCGACGCCGATCGAGGTCTCGACGACGTAGGGGACGTAGCTCTCGCCCGTCTCGGGATCGAAATAGGTGATCTTCTTGCCCGAGAACTTCTGGTGGTTGCCCAGGTCGAAGTCCGTGCGCGAGTGGATGCCCTCGACCTCCTTGAAGCCGAACGGGAAGTTGTACTCGATGTCGGTGGCGGCGTTGGCGTAGTGGGCCAGCTTCTCGTGGTCGTGGAAGCGGTAGTTGTCGTCACCGAAGCCCAGGGCGCGGTGCCAGGCCATGCGCGTCTGCTTCCACTCGTTCCACCACTGCATCTCGGTGCCCGGGCGCACGAAGAACTGCATCTCCATCTGCTCGAACTCGCGCATGCGGAAGATGAACTGCCGGGCGACGATCTCGTTGCGGAAGGCCTTGCCGATCTGTGCAATGCCGAACGGCAGCTTCATGCGGCCGGTCTTCTGCACGTTGAGGAAGTTGACGAAGATGCCCTGCGCCGTCTCGGGCCGCAGGTAGATCGTGCTGGCGCCGTCGGCCGTCGAACCCATCTGCGTGGAGAACATCAGGTTGAACTGCCGCACCTCGGTCCAGTTGCGCGTTCCCGACACGGGGCAGACGATCTCGCAGTCGAGGATGATCTGTCGCAGCGCCGCCAGGTCGTTGGCGTTCATCGCCGCGGCAAAGCGCTCGTGCACCTCGTTGCGGTGCGCCAGCGTCTCCGCCACACGGGGCGACGTGGCCCGGTACTTCGCCTCGTCGAACGACTCGCCGAAGCGCTTGCGGGCCTTTTCGACCTCCTTTTCGACCTTTTCGTCCTGCTTGGCGATCCAGTCCTCGATCAGCACGTCGGCACGGTAGCGCTTCTTTGAATCGCGGTTGTCGATCAGCGGATCGTTGAAGGCGCTCAGGTGGCCCGAAGCCTCCCACGTCTTGGGGTGCATGAAGATCGCGGCGTCGATGCCCACGATGTTCTCATGCAGCTTGACCATCGAGTCCCACCAGTAACGTTTGATATTGTTCTTCAGCTCCACGCCGTTCTGACCGTAGTCGTAGACGGCGGCCAGGCCGTCATAGATTTCGCTCGAGGGGAATACGAATCCGTACTCCTTGCAGTGGGCGACCAACTTCTTGAAAAGTTCTTCCTGCGTCATCGTATATGATTTTGTATTTGTATGTTCCGAACCACAAATGTACAAAATAAATGGAAAATCGGGTCCTCGGAGGGCATATTATTTCATTTTCCGCCCAAAACACCCCTTTCAGCCGGAAACGCCCCCGCCCTGACCTCTCCGGCGAAGCGCTCCGCCGCACCGTCTCCGGCCGGCGTCCGCTCCGTCGTCCCTCGCGTCGACCCGTTCGGCTTCCGCATCGTACCGTTCGGTTCCTGCATGATCCCGCTCCGCCCGGCTCCTTCATTGTCCCGCCCCATCCTCACGCCGGCACGACTGCCACTCCTCTATCCCGGTGCCCGCATCATCCCACTCCTGTTCCCGCGTCGCTCCGGCAACCACTCCTTTTGCCCGGCAGAGCCGCCATGGAGGTGAGGAACAAAAAAAATCGGCGTTTTTTTGGAGTATTCGTAAAATTTTTACTACTTTTACAACATATTGCAGTGACAACCTTGTACCCGCGCCGCAACGGTTTGCACGCCGCATCCGCCTCTCTTCTCACCCGGGAATTCCGATGACGGGTGACGTGCCCGCAGCTGGTTCGGAACAGCATACGGAAACAATTTATTTATAATTTTCAATCAAAAAACACAAAAGCATAAAAAAATTCGCCATCCTTCTCCTGATGTCGTGCTTTGCGCTCACTGCCGCCGCGCAGGACGAGACCGCCGAAGCCGAAAACGTGAAGAACGTCCGCAAAAAGTTCTTCAACATCAGCTACCTCTCCGACAAGATCAAGTTCTCGGAGGGCAACATCGGCCTGAACAACGCCTTCGACGAGGTCGAGGGCATCGCCAATGACAAGAACATCGGCATCAAGAACAACTGGGGTATCTCGCTGACGCGCGGCCGCAGCTACATGCTCCACAAGAAGCCCATCGCCCGCCTGATCAGCATCGGCATCGACGCCAGCTTCTTCGATGTCAGCTACTCGAACTACACGGCGTCGTTCAACGACCTGGGCGCTTCGGACCTGGATCTGGGCGAACTCGAGGACTTCGATGCCGACGATCTCAACGACAAAATGGACTTCCACAAGATGGAGTACAGCTTCCAGGTAGGCCCCTCGATCACGATCACTCCGGGTCAGAAACTCACCGTAGCCGCCTACTTCCGCTACGCGCCGACCTTCTCGTGCCTCTATGTGGACGAGACCTTCGCGGGCAACTACGCTTCGATGTTCGTCACAGGAGCCTCGGTAGCCTACGGCAAGATCGGCGTCGGCATCGAGGCTCGTCTGGGCAGCTGCACCTACAAGACCTTCTCGGGTGATCTCGACTTCTCGGCCAGCAAGATCAAGACGTCGGGCTTCCGCGCCTTTATCCAGTTCCGCTGGTAGAATTTTGTCAATGTGCTAAGAGAGAGGAATTTCCGCATAGGAATTCCTCTCTCTTTTTTCTGTACTTTTGGAGCCAAAAGTACAAGAAAAATCTTTTTCCCTGCTTTTCGGTGGCGAAAAGCAGCAAAAGCCACCCGATCGATTCCGATGTCGGCGTCCGAAAGGCTGAAAGCGGCGTCGGGCGACTATCCGCGGGTTTGCAAGCAAACCGTCCCCGCCGCTCTCGCTTTCAGCCTCCGCCCGCTTTTTCGCCATCGGACCAAGTCGGGAATCACCTTGCGGGAAAAAAGAGTGCCGGAGCGCATGCCATATAAATATTCTACTGCCGCCTGCGGCGGCACAGTAATTCCGCACTCTCGTTTGACGCGGAAAAAGAGGGTGCGGGCTGCAGCGCCGCGGCTCGCACAATCCCGAGGAAAACGACGTGCGGAGGATTTTGGTACTTTTGGCCCCAAAAGTACAAGAAGAAAAAAGTTTGTGAGAACTGCAACCTTCCGGAAACCTCGCGAACTTTCAGCGTAAAGTTCAGGAAAACTTTTTTCTCTGCTTTTCGATGGCGAAAAGCAGCAAAAGCCACCCGACCGATTCCGATGTCGGCGTCCGGACGTCTGAAAGCGGCGTCGGGCGACTATCCGCGGGTTTGCAAGCAAACCGCCCCGCCGCTCTCGCTTTCAGCCCTCCGGCCGCTTTTCCGCCATCGGAGCCAAGTCGGGAATCGCCTTGCGGAAAAACAGGCTCAAGAAAAAGTAGGTGGAAACTGGCTGTTGGGATAAATTGATATTTTACCCTATGCCGCCCATGGCGGCACAATAATTCCGCACTCTCGTTTGACGCGGAAAAAGAGGGGGCGAGTGGCGGCGCGCCTGCTACGGGGTGGCGCTAAGGCTTGATCTTGCGCACCCCGTGCAGCGCCGCGACTCGCACAATCCCGCGGAAAACGACGTGCGGAGGATTTTGGTACTTTTGGCCTCAAAAGTACATAAGAAAAAGTTTTGGGCGCTTTTCGGAAAAGCGTCCAAAATTTTTCTGAATAGATGCGCCGAGATTCTTTTGCCCCGTGCTATGTGAGCAGGCCTTCCCGCAGGAAGGAGAAATCACCCTCGCGCGCCACGATAAGGTGATCGAGCAGTCGGATGTCGAACAGCGCCGCAGCCCGGGCGATGCGTTCCGTCAGCACCCTGTCCTGCGGACTGGCCTCAGCCGCACCCGACGGATGATTGTGCACGAGGATCAACTGCGTAGCCAGCAGTTCGAGCGCCCGCTTGACAATCAGCCGATGGTCGACGACCGTCCCCTGCACGCCACCCTGACTCACGCGCTGCCGCTCGATGATGCGGTTCGAGGAGGTAAGGTAGACCACCCAGCACTCCTCGTGATCGAGACGTTCCAACTGCGGGCGGAACAGCCGCACCACGTCGTCGCTCGTTGCGATCACCTCGGCCGCAGCGCTCTGCGCCTCGGCGACGCGCCGCCCGTATTCGGCCGCGGCCAGCAGCAGCCGGGCCCGCCGCAGCCCCAGACCGCCCAGCATGCGCAGACGCGGAAGCTCGGTCCGGGCCAGCCGCTCGAGCGACTCGCCCGACGCCTGCCACAGCGCATCGGCCGCCTGCTCGTCCTCGAGCAGCAGGGTCAGCAGCTCCCGGTCATCCAGCGCGGCGATACCTCGCGCCGCCATCTTGTCAGCAATCTGTTTCATGGTCCGATCAGAAAAAAAGCGGGCCGCACCCTACGGAATGCGGCCCGCATGTCACCCTATCGCGTCAGCCTGTCGACACGGTCGAGCAACGTCGCACACTGCTCGTCGCTCATGTACTGCGCAACGGAGAAGGCCGCCTGCTGCTCGGCCTCCTTCTTCGAGTCTCCCGAGCCGTGTCCCACCTCGATGTCGTCGACGAGCACCGTGCAGCGGAATACGGGGTGTGCGGACGAATAGCCCTGGTCATGATCCGTGCGGAAGAGGATGCGGTGGTGGTTCTTCTGACTCCACTCGATCAGGCGGCTCTTGAAGTCGGTCTCCGACTCGATCAGTTCGTCGAGATTCAGATACCGGTAATAGATGCCGTTGATGAGCAGGCGGTTGACGAAATCGTACCCCTGATCGAGGTAGATAGCCCCCATCATCGCCTCGAAGGCATCGCCGTAGATATGCTTCTGCACGATGCCCGCGCCGCTGTTGGAGATGACCTGCCGGTCGAGCCCGAGGTGCACGGCCAGCTCGTTGAGCGACTGCCGCGAGACGATCCGCGAACGCAGCTGCGTCATGAAGCCCTCGTCGCGGTCGGGAAACTCGATGAAGAGGTAGTCCGACGTGACGGCCTCGATGACGGCGTCGCCCAGGAATTCGAGCCGCTCGTTGTTGATCGCGCGGCCGTCCTCCAAAATCAAAGAAGCTGACTTGTGAATCAAAGCCAGCTTGTAGAGTTCGATGTTATGCGGGATGAACCCGAACATATCATCGATGATTCTGTAATAGAGTCTGTTTTCTCCGAAATTCCGTCGGTACGGACGCAACAGGAAGTCGATCACGGCGCCGGAGCTCGAAGACTACAGTTTGCGGAAGATGACCGTCGCGTTGTGCCCGCCGAATCCGAACGTGTTGCTCAGGGCGCACTTCACGTCGCGCTTCTGGGCTGTATTGAGCGTCAGATTCAGGTTGGGGTCGATCGCCGGATCGAGGTTCTCGCAGTTGATCGTCGGGGGCACCACGCCGTGCGTGATGGCAAAGATGCAGGCCAGCGCCTCGATGGCTCCGGCGGCACCCAGCAGGTGTCCCGTCATGGATTTGGTGGACGAGATGTTCACCTTGTAGACATGGTCGCCCAGCACGGCAGCCACGGCTTTCAGCTCGGGACCGTCGCCTGCGGGGGTCGAGGTGCCGTGGACATTCACGTAGTCGATCTCCTCGGGACGGATGCCGGCATCCTTCAGGGCGTCGCGCATCGCCTTGATGGCACCCTTGCCTTCCGGATGGGGCGCCGTGAAGTGGTAGGCGTCGGCCGAAGCGCCGCCGCCGACGACCTCGCAATAGATCCTGGCACCGCGGGCCTTGGCATGCTCATACTCCTCGAAGATCAGCGCACCGGCACCCTCGCCGATGACGAAGCCGTCGCGGTCCCGGTCAAAGGGGCGCGAGGCGTGCTGCGGATCGGCGTTGCGCGTCGAGAGCGCCTGCATCGAGTTGAAGCCGCCGACCGAAGGTTCGTTGACGGCAGCCTCCGAACCGCCGGCCACCATCACGTCGGCCTTGCCGTAGCGGATGGCCTCCATGGCGGCGATCATGCCGTGGTTGGACGATGCGCAGGCCGAGACGGTGCAGTAGTTCGGCCCCATGAAGCCGTACTTCATGGAGATGAACCCGGCAGCGATGTCGGCGATCATGCGGGGAATAAAGAACGGGCTAAACCGCGGGGTTCCGTCCCCAGCGGCATAGCCCAGACACTCATCGAAGAACGATTTGAGTCCTCCGATGCCCGAGCTCCAGATTACGCCCACCTGCTCCTTGTCGACGGTCTCGAGGTCGAGGCCCGAATCCTCCACGGCCTGCGTGGCGGCGACGAGGGCATACTGCGTGAAGAGGTCGTACTTGCGGACCTCCTTGCGGTCGAAATGCTGGCTCGGATCGTAATTCTTTACTTCACAAGCAAACTGTGTCTTAAATTTTCCGGCATCGAAATGAGTAATGGGTCCGGCTCCGCTGACACCCTTCTCCAGATTTGCAAAATACTCCTCAATACTATTTCCGAGCGGGTTGATCGTACCGATGCCCGTAACAACTACTCTTCTTTCTGTCATAAATTTAAGGCAAATTAGCCGTGAAACTACTCTTCTGAAAAATTATTTCTTGTGTGCCTCGATGTAGGAGATGGCGTCGCCTACGGTAGCGATCTTCTCAGCGTCCTCGTCCGGGATCTGGATATCGAAAGCCTTCTCGAACTCCATGATCAGCTCCACGGTGTCGAGCGAGTCTGCACCCAGGTGGTTCGTAAAGCTTGCTTCGGGCACTACCTCCGACTCCTTCACACCCAGCTTGTCGACAATGATCTCGACAACTTTCTTTTGAACATCTGACATAATTCTTAAGTTTTTAGTTAAACAATTATTTGGAAATAGTTCAATGACATTTCCGTGGTAATTTTGCGCAAAAGTAACACTTTTTTTATTACTTTTGACAAAACGGCTCTATTTTTTGTTGACAACTTTTTCGACATTTAGCACATTTTCGCAAACAACAACCTAAAAATCACCATATTATGAAATTGCTTCTGATCTCCAATTCCACCAATGCCGGCGAGGAGTACCTCCGTTATCCGATGCCCGAGATCGGGCGTTTTCTCGCGGGCGTGCGCGAAATAGCCTTCGTCCCCTACGCCGCCGTGACCTTCTCCTACGCCGACTACGAAAAGAAGGTGCAGGCCCGCTTCTCGGAGCTGGGCATCCGGGTGCGCTCGGTGCACCGGGCCGCGGATCCCGCGCGTGCGATCCGCGAGGCGGAGGCCGTCTGCGTGGGCGGCGGCAACACCTTCGCACTGGCCAAAAAGATGCAGAAACAGGGGCTCATGGCGGCCATCCTGCGCAAGATCAAGGCCGGGACGCCCTACGTGGGCTGGTCGGCCGGCAGCAACGTCGCCTGCCCGACGATCTCGACCACAAACGACATGCCCATCGTGCAGCCCGAGTCGTTCCGGGCCATCGGAGCCGTGAAATTCCAGATCAACCCCCACTACCTCGACGCCAATCCCGAGGGGCACGCCGGCGAGACGCGCGAGCAGCGCCTGCTCGAATACATCGAGGCCAACCCGCGCCGCTGGGTCGTCGGCCTGCGCGAGGGGTGCATGCTCCGCTACGAGGAAGGGCGGCTGGAGCTCATCGGACGCCGCCCGATGCGCATCTTCAAAAAGGGAATCGCCCCCTACGAGGCACAGCCGGGCGACGACCTTTCCTTCCTGCTCTGACCGCTACAACAAGCGCTATAATATAGGTACAGCCCCATGAACCCGCCGCGCACACGATACGCCACGACTCCGTCGGCCGCCGCGCCGGCCGGACACGATGCCGCGCAACAGGCCGGAAGGCCGGGCGCAGTCCCCGCCGGACAACGGGCCGGAAGGCCGGACGCAACCCCCGCCGGACAACGGGCCGGAAGGCCGGGCACGGTCCTCGCCGGAAGACCGGCCGGAAGGCCGGGCACGGTCCTCGCCGGAAGACCGGCCGGAGCCCCGTCTGCACGGACCGCCGGACCGGGCGGAAGAATTCCTGCCGAACGCCGCATTCCCGGCGTGCCGGGGCCGTGCGGACAAAACCGCTGCTGACATGTCGAATCGTGAAACCGGTGCATTGGGCGAACGGGCCGCGGCGGAGGCGCTGCGGGCCGCAGGCTACGAGCTGCAGGCCCTCAACTGGCGGCAGGGTCGCTACGAACTGGACATCGTGGCGAGCAGGGACGGGGTGCTGCACTTCGTGGAGGTCAAGACGCGGCAGGCCGACAGCCTCACGCCGCCCGAAGCGGCCGCCACGCACCGCAAGTTTCACGCCCTGCGCCGAGCCGCCTCGGTCTACCTCGCCACGACGGGGTGGCAGGGCGAGGTGCAGTTCGACCTGGCGGCCGTTACCGTGGCGACTGACGGTGCGACCGACGTCCGGCTGATCGAAAATGCCATGGAATGCCACTGGTGATTTTGCATTTCCGACAAATTGTGTTATCTTTGTCCGTTTGAAAATGAAATCCTTGCCGCCGTGCCGTGCGGCGCGTCCGCAGGGAGTTGTGATCGTCGAAAACCTATACAGCAAACCGTAAACCGATGTGGTTATATAATTTCGGTCTGACGCTCTACGTGTGGCTCATCCGGCTCGTCGCGCCGCGACACCCCAAGGCCCGGCTCTGGATCGAGGGACGCAGGGACCTCTTCCGCCGCATGAAGGAGGCCATCGACCCCGCCGCCCGCATCATCTGGGTGCACGTGGCCTCGCTCGGCGAATTTGAACAGGGACGCCCCATCATCGAGCAGCTCCGCAAGACCCATCCCGAATACAAGATCCTGCTCACCTTCTTCTCGCCTTCGGGCTACGAGATCCGCAAGAACTACAAGGGAGCGGACTACATCTTCTACCTGCCGATCGACACGCCGCGCAACGCCCGCCGTTTTCTCGACGCGGCGCATCCCGAGATCGCCATCTTCGTGAAGTACGAATTCTGGCTCAACCTGCTCGCCGAGCTGCGCCGCCGCAAGGTGCGCACCTACGTCGTGTCGGCCATCTTCCGCCGCGACTCGGTCTTCTTCCGCCCCTACGGCGGCATGTGGCGGCAGGCGCTCGAATCCTTCGACGTGATGTTCGTGCAGAACGAGGAGTCGAAAAAGCTCCTGGCGGAGCTGGGCTTCGACAACGTCCTCGTCGCCGGGGACACGCGCTTCGACCGCGTGGCCGAGATCGCCCGCGCCGCCAAGCAGGTGGATGTCATCGAGCGCTTCCGCGGCGACGGCCGGCTCTTCGTTGCCGGCTCGACATGGGGCCCCGACGAGGAGCTGCTCATCCGCCTGATGAACGACAATCCCGACATAAAGTTCGTCGTGGCACCCCACGAGATGGACGAGAGCCGTATCGCGCACCTCATCGCCGAGACCCGCGGCGGTGCCCTGCGCTACACGCAGTGCACCTCGCGCACGGGCTACGGCTCGCGGCAGCTGCTGATTCTCGACACGGTGGGGCTGCTGGCCTCGGTCTACGGCTACGCCACGTGGAGCTACATCGGCGGCGGCTTCGGCGTCGGCATCCACAACACGCTCGAGGCGGCGACGTTCGGACTGCCCGTGGCCTTCGGTCCCAACTACAAGAAGTTCAAGGAGGCGCGCGACCTGGTGACGCTCGGTGCCGCCCGCCCGGTCAGCACCTACGAGGAGCTGCGCGCATGGTTCATCCCGCTGCGCGACAACGAGGAGTTCCTGCAGAAGACCAGCCGCATCGCCAAGGACTACACGACACGCCATCAGGGCGCCACGAACATCATCGTCAAGACGATCTTCCACTGACCGCCCCGGGACAGGCTGCTCCATTCGCAACGAGGGGGGGGCAAGAGGCAAAGCAAAGGGGAAGGAAGACAAGAGAAGACAAGATAAGACGAGCGGGGACGGAAGAAAAGGGGAAGACGAAACCTGCCGCAACAGAAAAGGCCGCACATCCGTGGATGTGCGGCCTTCCTGTTCCGCCGTATCGGCCAGCCCGGCAGCAATATGGGAAATCACCGTTCAGACGCGATTTAGACCTGCCACCGGCACGGAGGAATCACCCCAAGAGCATCCCCGTTCGGACAAGACCACTCGCCCGCGCGGGACACCTTTGCGGGAAGAGCGGCATCCGGTCAGCGGCAGAGCGCCCCGCAATAGTCCCTGAACTCCTCCCAATCGTAATAGGGCGCTCCGGGAAGCGGCAGCCGGGCGTCGTGCTCGTTGTGCAGTATGCGGACCTTCACCTTGCCCTCTTCGTTGCGGAAAAAGACGAACTGAATGTTCGCCGCCATGGGCGAAACCTTCTCGACACTCCACACGCGGGCCACCTCGCCCGGATCCGCAACCCGCGTCGAGGCGCCTTCGATCCGCAGCAGCGAGAGCAGCGGCATCAGAAAGGCGTCGTGACCGAAACGCAGCGACGCCGCTACCTGCTCCCGCCCGTCGATCACGCGCTGCGCCGTCTCGACGATATTGCGCAGCAGAGGCCGTGCGCTGGCAGCGATCTCAGCGCCGTAGGCCGCCGAAGGGCCCATTTGCAGATAGCGCAGCGCATTTTCGCTCTCCCACAGCGCATAGAGCTCCTCATCGGTAAAGAGGTCGTAGCACGACAGCCCGAGGTGCGCGGCATCCTGGGCCATCCCCGCCACGACATAGAGCTGCCGCATGAAAAGCAGCGGATCGTCGACCGCCCCCGGATCGGTGAGGAGCGCCGCGACAAAGCGGGCGGGGTCGAGGCGCACGCGCAGCAGGCTGTCTGCCGCACGCTCCGCTTCGGCGTCATGCGCCGCATAGCCGCTGGCGAGATAAGGCAGGTAGCGTTCGCTCGCCTCGCGGACCATGACCAGCGAAGGATTGAGCTCCTTGAGCCGTTCGTTGAAGGCCGCCATGCTCAGGATACAGCGCGGCACGAGCGTCGCGCGGCTCTCGATACGGACCTCGCGGCCTCCTTCCGTGGAGAAGAGCCGGGGCCAGGTGCGGAACATCCGCTCGGCAATGCCGCGGTGTTCGGCCACGCCCCGGGGCGTCAGGTCACCGTAGCGCGAGCGGGCATCGTCGGCCAGGCACTCGACCTTGTGCAGCAGCTCCCGCCCCGCAGGGGTCAGCACGCCGGCCGACGCAGCCTGCCGCAACGCCGCAAGCGGCGCCTCGTAGGCCTCGGGCGAGGCGTGGTAGCGGCTTCCGTGGCGTCCGTAATGGCTGATGTAGAAGACCTCGTACCCCTCGGGCACCGGCACGTCGGAGGGAGTTCCGGGCTCATAGGAATGGTAGATACCCGCCGCACGGTCACGGCAGCCGGCGATCTCCGCCAGGCTTGTCTGCGCCGCGGCATAGCCTGCCGTCAGCAGCGACACAAGCAGAAAAAGGGCACGCAGCGCACGCATCGGCCGTCTCACTGTTTGTGGGTCATGATGTCGAGGACAAGGCGGTCGGTCTCGTTCATGCCGTCGCGGCCGATGGTCGTGAGGTTGTGGATACACTTGTCCACATCCTCCTCGATGATCCCCTCGACCGGCGTCACGCAATGGCCGTCCATGGCCATCATCGCCGACAGCACGGCCGTCGAGACCCCGCTCGTGAGCTTCATCGCGCAGCTCGGCTTCGCCCCGTCGCAGATCATGCCCGTCAGGTTGGCGATCATGTTCTTCACGGCAGCCACCATCTGGTCGTAGCCGCCGCCCATCAGGTAGACGATGCCGCAGCTCGACCCCGTGGCGGCCACCACGCAGCCGCAGAGGGCCGACAGCCGCCCGAGGCTCTGCTTGATGTAGACGACCGTCAGGTGGCTCAATATCAGGGCGCGGATCGTCTGCTCCTCCGTGGCACCGGTCTCCTCGGCGTAGACCACGACGGGCAGCGTCGCGGCGATGCCCTGGTTGCCGCTTCCGGAGTTGCTCATCACGG
>ERZ780144.284-NODE-284-length-75127-cov-32.343683_pt1 | contig 75127 bp, 63 predicted proteins | sample MGYA00511380_ERZ780144 | MGnify/ENA primary metagenome ERZ780144 (study PRJEB29588, sample SAMEA1965858) | human gut metagenome | biome: human gut; feature: human-associated habitat; material: faeces | place: Denmark | collected 2008/2010 ... | reverse complement strand
TAGATGAAAATACGATTTTAGGACAGGCTGAGGATGCGGACAAGGCATATGTAGAGCAAATACTGCCGGATAAAATATGCTACAACATGAAATATATAGAGCATCGTTCGGTGAAGGAGTATTTCAATATTATATTTCTGACTATATGGAGCATTGTACATTGACCAAATCGGTAATAAAGGTTATGGGATGGTTGTTTATTCCATATTATGTTTGGAAAAAGTAGTTTAAAATAAGATATAGAAAAAGTCGAAGCTCAGTTTCGGCCTTTTTTTATTCTTTCAACACCGACGCTTGTGACAACCTCAAACTACTCACCACCGCCGCAATCAGCGCAAATACACTCCCTGTTATCAAGCATACTTCCGTACTTTTGCTTCCTACCACCCAACTGAATAAGAGTGCTACAAGCGTAGTTCCGAGAGTCTGTCCCATAAGTCGTGCCATTCCCATCATTCCGCTGGCTCCTCCTGAACGTTTGGTCGGGGCAGATGCGATTATAGTACTATTATTCGGTGTCTGGAAAAGTCCGAAACCAATGCCGCAAAGGACTAACCGAAGGCAGATACTAAGAATGGAAGACTCTGCATCCAGCATGGAGAGCGAGTAAAGCCCGATACAAAATATTCCCATACCGATACTTCCCAATATTCCCGGATGAATACGTTCCACCAGATAACCGGCAACCGGCGCAGCAAATAAAGTTGCAAGAGGCCAGGGAGTTAATAATAACCCGGTCATCACCTCGCTATGCCCCAACGTATTCTGTAGAAAAAAAGGTAATGAAATCATAGCCAGCATTTGCGCGGTGAATGAACAGATGGATGTCAGTATCGAAAGCCTGAAGATGGGAGTCTTTAGCAGATCCAAAGGAAGTAGGGGAGATTCCTGACCTAATTGGCGACGTACATAGTAAGTACCTACAATAATTAATATCACTAATTGGAGAATCAGATAATCATAGCGTTCATGATGTGCAAAACCATCCAAAGTATAAATCAATAATCCGAAAGTAATAGCATTAGCCACTGCACTGATAACGTCAAACTTACGTTTGGACAGTTCTTTCTGCTCAGGCAGATATTTGATTCCCAATATCAGGGCAATGATCCCCAAGGGCAAATTTATCGCAAATAACCAGTGCCAGGAAGCTATTGACAAAATACCACTGGCAACAGAAGGACCTGCCGCCGCCGATATGGCAATTACCATTGCATTAATCCCCATTCCACGTCCTATCTGTTTTTTCGGATAGATAAGACGAAGTTGGGCTGTATTTACACTGGTGATGGCTGATGCACTGAATCCCTGGAAAATACGGGCGGTTGTCAGAGTCCAGAAGGAATCGGATAAGGCACATATAAGTGATGTCACACAAAATAAAGCAATTCCGGAGAGAAATACCTTACGATATCCGAAGATTTCGCCCAATGCAGAAAAAGAAAGTAATGACACTACAATAGCCAATTGATAACCATTGACAATCCAGGTAATCATAGAGTCCGAAGTTCCAAAATCATGTGCGAGGGTAGGGAGGATTACAGTACTGATGTTGATGTCGAGCACTGACATGCAGAGAGCGAATCCAATGGCCACTACCGCCCATATTCGTTGCGGAAATGGCAACCCGTCCGTTTCGTCTATTTCCTGTGATTTTCCATCCTGAACCATATCATTTCTTTTATCTGCGAATTAAACAAAACGTTCAATCTGCTGTTCGGAAACCTGCATAAAAATAAGTTTTTTTAGAAATTGTCTCGTAGGAAAGTAACGTGGAGAAGAAACTTCTTTGTACCTTTGTGCCCGTCAATACTAAAATCAATAATAAATAATAGGATTTATGGGAGGATTTTTCGGGACAGTCTCCAAAGCGAGCTGTGTGACGGATTTATTTTACGGTACAGATTATAATTCACATTTAGGAACTAAGCGGGGCGGACTTGCCACGTATGATGCAGAAGAGGGCATGTTTGCCCGATCCATTCATAACCTGGAGAGCACTTATTTCCGAACCAAGTTTGAAGACGAACTGGATAAGTTTAAAGGAAATGTCGGAATAGGAATCATCAGCGACACAGACCCGCAACCCATCATCATTAACTCCCACCTCGGACGCTTCGCCATTGTAACAGTAGCCAAAATTGTGAATCTGGAAGAAATAGAAGCAGAGCTACTTTCCCAAAATATGCACTTCGCCGAACTGAGTTCAGGCAATACCAATCAAACCGAGCTTATCTCACTACTCATCATACAAGGAAAAACTTTTGTAGAAGGTATAGAAAATGTTTACCGCCGTGTCAAAGGCTCTTGCTCTATGCTGTTGTTATCAGAAGATGGCAGTATCATTGCGGCTCGTGACAAGTGGGGACGCACTCCGATTGTAATTGGCCGGAAAGAAGGGGCATACGCTGCAACCAGTGAGTCAAGCAGTTTCCCGAATCTGGATTATGAAATAGACCGCTATCTCGGTCCGGGAGAGATCGTTCGTATGACTGCCGATGGAGTGGAACAACTGCGGAAGCCGGAGGAAAAGATGCAGATTTGTTCTTTCCTGTGGGTATATTACGGTTTTCCCACTTCCTGCTATGAAGGTCGCAATGTAGAGGAAGTGCGTTTTACCAGTGGCTTGAAGATGGGGCAGAACGATGATTCTGAAGTCGATTGTGCTTGCGGTATTCCTGATTCCGGTGTGGGCATGGCTTTAGGATATGCCGAAGGAAAAGGAGTTCCTTATCACCGTGCCATTTCTAAATATACACCGACATGGCCGCGCAGTTTCACTCCCAGTAAGCAGGAGATGCGCTCATTGGTGGCAAAGATGAAACTGATACCGAACCGTGCCATGCTGGAAGGTAAGCGCTTATTGTTCTGTGATGACTCCATAGTAAGGGGAACGCAACTTCGGGATAATGTGAAGGTATTGTATGAATATGGTGCCAAAGAAGTACATATCCGCATTGCTTGTCCGCCGTTGATTTATGCTTGTCCGTTTGTAGGTTTCACGGCATCCAAGAGCCCGTTGGAACTGATTACACGTCGCATTATAGAAGAACTGGAGGGAGATGCAGACAAGAATCTGGAGAAATATGCCACTACCGGTTCTCCGGAATATGAGAAGATGGTCAGCATTATTGCCGAGCGCTTTGGTCTTACAACTTTGAAGTTTAATACTTTGGAAACTCTCATCGAGTCCATCGGATTGCCGAAATGTAAGGTTTGTACACATTGTTTTGATGGAAGTAGTTGCTTTTAAGTAACTCTAAATACTAACATTTTGTAAAAAGGGGCGTGAATTGCTTGGCAGTTCACGCCCCTTTTTCTACCTTTACGGCAGAACTATTGACTACTGTTGATAGACAATTGGTAGTTCATATTCTTAATCGTAAATTGAAAATTATTAAATCGTAAATATTATGGCTTTAGTAGAACGTTTTTTGAAGTATGTAAGCTTCGACACCCAGTCCAGTGAAGAGACAGAGGTGACTCCAAGTACTCCGGGGCAAATGGTATTTGCCAAATATCTGAAAGAAGAATTAGAGTCTTTAGGTTTGGAAGACATAACGCTGGATGAGCATGGCTATTTGTTTGCCACACTTCCGGCAAATATCGATAAGCCGGTACCTACTATTGGTTTTATCGCCCACATGGACACCAGTCCCGATATGAGTGGCAAAGATGTGTCTCCTCGTATTGTTCAAAACTATGACGGCTCGGACATCGTGCTTTGTGCAGAAGAGAATGTAGTTCTTTCTCCGTCTCAGTTCCCCGAACTGCTGGATCATAAAGGGGAAGACCTGATCGTTACCAATGGCAAGACATTGTTGGGAGCAGATGATAAAGCAGGTATTGCCGAAATCGTTTCTGCGATAGTGTACCTGAAAGAGCATCCTGAAATCAAGCATGGCAAGATTCGTATTGGTTTCAATCCGGATGAGGAAATAGGATTGGGCGCACATAAATTCGATGTGGAGAAGTTCGGTTGCGACTGGGCCTACACAATGGATGGCGGTGAAATAGGAGAGTTGGAGTTTGAAAACTTCAATGCGGCATCTGCTAAAATCACCTTCAAAGGCCGCAATGTACATCCGGGTTATGCCAAGAATAAGATGATTAATTCAATTCGTGTGGCCAACCGTTTCTGTGCGATGTTACCTGCTCATGAAACACCCGAACATACTGAAGGTTACGAAGGCTTCTACCATCTCATCAGTTTCAACGGCGATGTAGAGCAGACTACAGTGGCCTATATTATCCGTGATCATGACCGTGCACGTTTCGAGAGCCGCAAGAAGAAAATAGAACGCTTTGTCAGTGAAATCAATGCCGAATATGGTGAAGGTACGGCAACGTTTGAACTCCGTGACCAATACTATAATATGCGTGAGAAGATTGAACCGGTAATGCATATCATTGATACGGCTTTTGCCGCAATGGAGGCTGTAGGTGTGAAACCGAATGTGAAACCTATCCGTGGTGGTACGGATGGCGCACAGCTTTCTTTCAAAGGTTTGCCTTGCCCCAATATCTTTGCAGGTGGTCTGAACTTCCATGGACGATATGAATTCGCTCCTATCCAGAATATGGAGAAAGCGATGAAGGTCATCGTGAAGATTGCCGAACTTGTTGCTATAAAATAATTTAATACCTTAAGACATGAAAACCACTCCGTTTACAGAAAAACATATCTCGCTGGGTGCTAAGATGCATGAGTTTGCGGGATATAATATGCCGATAGAATATTCCGGTATCATTGATGAACACCTCACAGTTTGTAATGCTGTGGGGGTATTCGACGTTTCCCACATGGGAGAATTCTGGGTGAAAGGCCCCAATGCGTTAGCTTTTCTTCAGAAAGTGACTTCCAATAATGTGGCTGCCCTGACTCCGGGCAAGGTGCAATATACCTGTTTCCCCAACGAAGAAGGCGGTATTGTAGATGACTTGCTGGTTTATCATTATGAACCGGAGAAATACCTGCTGGTAGTGAATGCTTCGAATATAGCAAAAGACTGGAACTGGTGCGTTTCGCACAATACCGAAGGTGCTGAATTGGAAAATGCTTCCGACCACATGGCTCAACTTGCCGTACAGGGACCGAAAGCCATTCTTGCTTTGCAGAAACTGACGAGTATAAACTTGTCGGAACTGCCGTATTACACCTTTACGCATGGTGAGTTTGCCGGTGAGAAAGATGTGATTATTTCCAATACCGGCTATACCGGTGCAGGAGGTTTTGAGCTTTACTTCTATCCCGAAGCTGCCATGAAGATTTGGAATGCCGTGTTTGAGGCAGGTGAAGAATTTGGCATCAAGCCGATTGGCTTGGGTGCACGCGATACGCTTCGTCTGGAAATGGGCTTCTGCCTGTATGGCAATGATCTGGATGATACGACATCACCTATTGAAGCCGGTTTGGGGTGGATTACCAAGTTTGCTGAAGGTAAGAACTTTATCAATCGTCCGATGCTTGAAAAGCAAAAAACGGAAGGTACTGTCCGTAAATTGGTCGGTTTTGAAATGGTGGACCGTGGAATTCCCCGTCATGGATATGAACTGTTCAATACAGAAGGCGAAGCTATCGGAGTAGTAACTTCAGGTACTATGTCGCCTACTCGCAAGATTGGTATCGGTATGGGCTATGTAAAACCTGAATATAGCAAGGTTGGTACGGAGATTTGCATTGATATGCGTGGACGCAAACTGAAAGCGGTAGTGGTTCGTCCGCCATTCCGTAAATAAGAGGAGTCTTTTTCACCACAGATTACACGGATTTACACAGATATTTATATTGATAATTTAATCTGTGTAAATCCGTGTAATCTGTGGTGAAAAAAAACTTTATAATCTGTTGATCTTATCTAATAATTGATTGGCCCAGGCTATTTCTTTGCTTGTCCATTCTTCCTCTTCTCCTTGCACTCCTTGTTCCTGATACCGGGAAAGTAATCCCAGATATTCCTTCAATGTGCCGGCGGCTTTAGCCTGTTTATTCATGCGCATTAGCAATAGAATTTCCTGTTTATATATGTCAAGATTCGGACTGTCTCCTGCTAGTTCTTTGGCTTTCCAAAGCAGAGTGGCACATTCTTCGTTTACCTCTTCTGTGTTGTAAAGCGCCATCCGTGATTTTGCTAAGATAACGTAATCGTGGTCGGTGGCCAGATTGTTATTGATATTCTTCTGTATTAACCTTCCAGCTTCTTCATACCGTTGGTCTGCCATATTCATGGCTGCGTTGAAAGTCACTACATCCGATGTCGCTTTGAGATAAGGATGACTGATTTGATTTTCTGCCTCACCGGCTTTGTCTATTCGCTTTTTCAGGTTGTCGATGCTGCCGTAGCGAAGCAGCTTATGACCGCGTTGCTGTATATTATAGTAACCGATGACTTTGGAAAGTGCAGACGCCAATCCATCGGGATTCATCCCTTTGAATTCCAATAACTCACGTGCAACCCGATCGGCTGCGTATTCCTGGTTATTCTTGTAATTCATTCCCAGGCGATTCACTACATTTACATTCAGCAGGGCGGCAACGCTTCCGATGCTGGCAACAGCGCCTACACCTAAAGCTGTATCATCGTCATCCCAGTATGCCACTTCCAGGGCTACTTCGGCAGTGACGGCAAGAACCGTTCCCCAAAAAGCTGCCCGCTTGGCACGGCGTTCAGCACGGTAGATGTTAGTAACCTGATGGTCCAGCACAAAATGAGACATCTCATTGGCAATAATGGCGGCAAGTTCATCCTCCGAATCAAGTGTGCAGAGCAGACCGGTACTAATCAGCATTGTGCCGTTGGGCAGCATGTAAGCATCCGGTTCGGGCGACTGGATGACGCGTACATTCAACCGTTCGCTGCGATTGGGATCTATGCCGGTGGCAGTCAGTTTCGCAAAGATATTCTGTACATACGAAGTGATGAAATCATCCTCATAGCCGATCTCTTCCAGCTTGTACAGGTAGTCCCGACATTCTTCGTCCACTTCCTTGCGCAACTTAGAGTTATATCCGCGTTCGCCGAAATACTCATACAGATGTTGTTTCAGATAAGTTTGCTGCCAAAACTCCTGATTGGTTTCGGGAGGTGAGAGTTTAATGGTCTTCAGGGCAGAAGCAGGTACTGCGAATTGCATACCGTTGATTTCGGTTGCATAGAAAACATCGGAGCCTAGTTGTTCTGCCGATTTCATTTTCACTACCTTGCGGATCACTACGGGAGTGCCGGCAGGAAAATTTTCATACTGTTGTTGTAGTTCGCCTTTTATGGCAATCGGGCCGCTCAAGTCTTTCTGCCTGGCAGCAAATCCTGCCGTGGAGAGGAGGATGGCGAGGACAACGAAAGTGATAAGACGTTTCATATGGATTCGTTTATGGTTTGTACAATTGACTTGCAATCAAAATTGCTGATACAAAAATAGGAAAGAGTTTTCTCTCTTTCCCGTTCTTTTCCCTACAAAGTGATAGGGAATTTCCTATAATAAAAAAGGGAAGACTTCGTGAAAGTCTTCCCTTTTTTAACTTCAAAAGAAGTCAATTTTATTTCTTCTTACGGTCACCGTAGCGGCTCATGAACTTATCAACGCGACCAGCTGTATCCACCAATGTAGATTTACCAGTATAGAACGGGTGAGAAGTGTTAGAGATTTCCATCTTTACCAACGGATAAGTTTCACCTTCAAACTCGATGGTTTCTTTCGTATTTACGGTTGAACGAGACAAGAACATGTCACCATTAGACATATCTTTGAATACTACCGGACGGTAATTTTCAGGATGAATACCTTTTTTCATTTCAATATTTGTTTTTTTAATTATTATATTCGGTTACTATTTTGGTAATAAATAGTGTAATGGTCTTATTTTTCAGAGCGCAAAGATAGTGCAAGTCGCAGATAATACAAAATAAATTCAGATTTATTTTTGCTTAAGGTACAGTCTACCTTTGTTTAAAGGCAGTGCATTTCTCCGATTTAGAAAAAAGTTCCCTCAAAAAATAGGTTTATCGCTTTTTATTTCAGATTTTTGCATAGTATTTTAATTTATATTCAGCATGAAGAAGCTACTTTTCTTAATTTCCCTATGGCTCTGCGTCACTACGGCAGGTGCCCAGCAGAACGAGCGGGATCTGTATAGTGTTGCGTTTTATAATCTTGAGAACCTGTTTGATACGATTCATGATGCAGGTAAGAACGACCTTGAATTTTTGCCTTCCGGCAGTTATGCATGGACGGCTGAGAAGTATGAGGCCAAGCTGAAGAACCTTGCCAAAGTTCTGAATGAAGTATCGCGCGACCGCGTACCTGAAGGACCCGCCGTTATCGGTGTAGCCGAAGCTGAAAACAACCGGGTACTGACAGATTTGGTAAGCCAGCCGGCTATATCCAACTATAAATTCGTGCATTACGAAGGTCCGGATAAACGGGGCATTGATTGCGCCTTACTTTATGATCCGGAACAATTCACCGTTACCAATTCCAAACTGGTGCTTTCCACTCCTTTTGAAGGGGACACTGTGCACCTGACACGTGGTTTCCTTATTGTAGACGGGCAAATGGCAGGTGAACGCGTTTGTTTCATCGTCAATCACTGGCCTTCCCGTGGAGCTAAGTCTCCGGTACGTGTACATGCAGCCAAGCAGGTGCGGGCATTGACAGACTCCCTGATGCGTACGGACAAGAAACTGAAACTGATAGTCATGGGTGATATGAACGACGATCCCATGGACGAAAGCATGGCTACACTGGGCGCGCGTAAGTATACGAAGCAGGTGAAGAAGGGCGAATTCTATAATCCCTGGTGGGAAACCCTTGAAGATAAAGGCGTGGGAACATTGCTCTATCGTGGCAAGTGGAACTTGTTCGACCAGATTGTAGTCTCCCGTCCTTTGCTGAAAGCCAAGAAAGGTTTGAAGTACGATCATAATGAAGTCTTTATCCGTGAGTATCTTTTTCAGCAGGATGGCAAGTACAAAGGTTCTCCCTTGCGCACGCATGGCGGACGTGTTTGGTTGAATGGCTACAGCGACCATTTGCCCACTATCATTTATTTGAAAAAGTAATATATAATAATGTGTAAACGAAGACCGGGAAGCTAAACTTGCTTTCCGGTTTTTTGTGTTATCTATATAAAGGTATGCAGAAGAGGCGGATAAAGGCTACAGATGAAAAGAGTTTGTAACATAGAGATTACAATATTCTGTTAAAATCATCCAATAGCTTTAAAATAGAATTGTTTCAATGGGGATAATGCGATAATTTATTCCCAACCTGTTCTTCCATTTGAAGGATAATGCTTACTTTTGCGTAGAATTTTTATTCACTAACAATAAACTTTAAACAAAATGATTAATTACAAAGATTTAGGGCTCGTAAACACAAGAGAAATGTTTGCGAAAGCTATTAAAGGTGGATACGCTATCCCGGCTTTCAACTTTAATAATATGGAACAGTTGCAGGCTATTGTAAAGGCTGCTGTTGAAACCAAATCTCCGGTAATCCTCCAAGTATCTAAAGGTGCCCGTCAATATGCTAACCAGACATTGTTGCGTTACATGGCAGAAGGTGCTGTAGAATATGCAAAGGAACTGGGTTGCAAACACCCTGAAATCGTTCTTCACCTCGACCACGGAGATACATTCGAAACTTGCAAGTCTTGTATCGATATGGGCTTCTCTTCAGTTATGATCGACGGTTCTCACCTGCCTTACGAAGAAAACGTTGCTTTGACGAAGAAGGTAGTTGACTACGCTCATCAATTTGATGTAACTGTAGAAGGCGAACTTGGTGTATTGGCTGGTGTAGAAGACGAAGTTTCTGCTGAACATCATACTTATACTGACCCTGAAGAAGTAATCGACTTTGCTACTCGCACAGGTTGTGACTCTTTGGCTATTTCTATCGGTACTTCTCACGGTGCATACAAGTTCAAACCTGAACAATGCCACGTAGATCCGAAGACTGGTCGTTTGGTACCTCCTCCTTTGGCATTCGAAGTATTGGACGCTGTAATGGAGAAACTTCCGGGATTCCCCATCGTACTGCACGGATCTTCTTCAGTTCCTCAGGAAGAAGTTGAAACTATCAACAAGTTTGGTGGCAAGCTGGAAGCTGCTATCGGTATTCCTGAAGAAGAACTGCGTAAGGCTGCTAAGTCTGCAGTTTGCAAGATCAACATCGACTCAGACTCTCGTCTGGCTATGACTGCTGCTATCCGTAAGGTATTCGCAGAAAAACCGGCTGAGTTTGACCCGCGTAAGTATCTTGGCCCGGCTCGTGACAACATGGAAAAGATGTACATGCATAAGATCATCAACGTGCTTGGTTCAGACGGTAAATTGGCTGAATAATCCACGGGATTTTAGACTGAATAGAAGGCTGCTCTTGAAAAAGGGCAGCCTTTTTTCGTGCTCAGTAGTCAAGCCGGTTTTTCATTTCCGGAGCAAGGAAGCATCTCGGGTCCGGATAGTCCCAACACTCTTTGCCGTATGCTTTAATGATATCGCTCCAACACCGGTTTCCGTATTCGAAGCATTCTTCAAAATAGGTGCAGGCTTTGCATTTGCTTTGTCTGCTGAGGTCTTTGCGTGAAAGGTTGCAGAGATGCAATGCTTCCGGAGACTGCCAGATCTCTTTTAAGCCGGATTTCTTAGCATCCCCGATGATGAACCGGGGATTCCAGTAAAGTTGTTCGCAGATAGTAACCTTTCCGTCCGGAAGAATAAATAAATGGCTATTCAGTGCGGAGCAGACGGCGCCGTTGAAGTGCATACTTCCTCCTTCATCTGTATAATATTGCTTTTCTATGGCACTTTGGTTCAGAATAATCCGGAAATGCGCATTGGGTACGACCGCTTCCTGCAGAAATCTGAAAATATCACTGATCTTCTGATGAGAAGGTTTTAAATCCGCAAAACCCGGATACTTTGTTGTTGTGGAATTGCTGACAGGCGTAAGGCGCCAGTCATGCAGATTTTTCAATGTGGATAGAAAGCGGAACAGATCGGTCAGGGTTCGAGGGTCACAATTGTAAGTGGTAAGGACGGAAGATACCTGATAAGGCAACCCGCTTTGATCCAGCATCCGGAGTCCACGCATCATTTCCGAGGCATAGGAACTGTCGACGGATAAAGACTGTACCAATACCGTTGTATCGATGGCATCCAGTGATACTTGTATCAGATTCTTATAATGGGTTTGTTTTAGCTTTCGCAGACATTCTGCGGTAAACGGTATTTTGGTAGAAATAAATTCCGGTTCTATACCGTGCCTTACCAGTTCCGCCAAAATGATATCCCAATCCTTATGCAGGAAGATTTCCCCGCCTATCAGGTTGATTTGCTGCACAGGCAGTTCTGCCGCTTCCCGTATCAATTCTAAAATGCGGGAGGTGGGCAATCTGTTTTGCACTTGCGTGCGGGCATCGGCATAGCAATACCGGCAGTGCGTCATACAGCGGTTGGTCAGCATCAGCGTCAATAGCAACGGACCGGAATATAACCGTCTGGTACACGTGTCGACGGTCATTCCTGTAGGAGTGCAGGGCGGTAATTTCTGAAAACGGTATTCCGTTCCTGCCTTTTCCACAGGTATAATCAATTGCCTGGGGAAACATATTCTCTTTCCGTGCCATGTCGTGAAGAATGCTTCCCGATTTTCCATGAAAGGGCGTATCAGCCTTTCCGCTTTCGATGCGTCACAGTGAAAGAAGAGAGCCAGCAATGGCCAGTTCTCATTCAGGCTTCGTTCGTGCGTGAAGAAGCTGAGCATGGCCGCATGGGCGGGATGTATGAACGATATCCAGTTCGGTGAGGCGTTTCCCTTTCGGTTTGCTTTGGAAAATAGAATGAAACGATGTATATCATCTCTCAGCCCGTAATCAGGATTGAGCACATAGACATCACTCATTCCTAATGGATTTGTCGCTGGTGCTTTCATTGAAAGTAGCACCTGAGAAGCATCCCAGCCCACAACTTTCCAGCTGCTTGTCGTCTATGCCACCTTGCAGGTCGAACAATTCGTCCATATTCAGCAATTCTTCTTGAGAATAGTTCTCATCTTGAGGTGTTCCCTGACGTTGGTTGTCACCCTTAGCGGAATTTTTAGTTTTCATGATGTTGATTATTTAGAGGTTAATTGATAAAGCGGGGTGAATATGCGGTTCAGTATGCTCCGGTCCGATGTGATGATTTCGGCTTTTCCGGAGAGACCTATTTCATACTCTATTTCATCTTTGGTTGTGGTATTCAGTCCATAGGGGAAATTGATTTCCACTGCGTAGTTTTTGCTGTAAGGAACGTAGGCGATAGAAGCCACTTCGCCGGTGAGATATCCGTAAGTATGTACCGGATACTTCTTCAAGGTGATGTTCACTTTATCTCCGGTCCGTATTTCCGCAACCTCTTCCTGCGAGAGCTTGATGCGCCCTGTAGGCTGCCCTTTCTGTTCTGATACTACGGAGCATACGGTGTCACCTTCATTTATCACATTGCTTATTCCCCAGCTTTTCCCCAGAATCACGGTTCCGTTGCTGCTGCTTTTAATCAGGTATCTGGCTTCCCACATCTTCAGGCTGTTAATCATGTTCTCGTATGCCAGTTCCAGTGTTCTCCGGTTTAGTGCCACTTCTTTTTTGTGTTCCATTCTCAGGTCGAAGAGTTGGCGCCTGACACTCAGAATATTCATTTCATTCTTTTCGGGCTGTTTCTCCAGTATGGCCAGTTCCTCTTTCAGGAATCTTTCTTTCTGCCGGAAGATGTCGAATTCATCATAAATCATGCACGTACGCACGGCATCTGTGAATTGTCCGTAAGCTCCGGTCATTTCACCCATGATGAGGTCGAACGGAAAACGGTTCAGGTACTTTATCTCGTTAGTGCGGTAGTACGCCTCCACGTCTCCCAGCACACGGCTGAATTTCTTCACATCCTCCATAGAGGCTGCATTACGCAGAATACCCAACGTATCGTTGCGCTTCACCCGCTGCCGGTCTTCCACGAAGAATCGGTCTATGATTCCCGATTGTCCCACCGTTATCCATGCTGTTTTTGATAAGTCGTCGATGGTAACGCCTGTCTTCACGGTGTCCGGATAGGAGAACAGGGTGGCGAAGATGATTAATAATCCGATAAGCCCGTAGATGATATGACTTCCCGTATGTATCAGCCAGTTGGGCATATCGCCCAGTATGTCGTTATTTTCGCGGTTGTACAGTTCCACTTTGTCCGCTTCCTTGTCTTCCGGTTTGTAAATTTCTTCCATGCGTGCTCCTCCATTTTTAGGCGTTCAGTTCCAGTTGGTTTTTCACTAAGCGGTAGTAATCTCCCTGTTGGGATATCAGCGAGTCGTGGTTGCCCTGTTCGGTGATGTTGCCATCCTTTAGCACTACAATCTGGTCGGCATTGCGCACGGTGCTGAGGCGGTGGGCTACGATCACTACTGTACGGTCTTTGAAGAACTGGTCCAGATTCCGCTGGATTGTTTTCTCATTGTCCGTGTCCAGTGCATTGGTGGCTTCGTCAAAGAAGAGGTAATCGGGGTTGCGGTAGATGGCTCTGGCTATCAGTATCCGCTGTTTCTGTCCCTGGCTCACACCTTGCCCGGTGTTACCTATCCGGGTGTTATACTTCAGGGGCAGGGTCTCGATGAAGCTGCGTATATTTGCCATATCTACGGCATAAAGCAGTTTCTTTTTGTCCACGGTGTCATCTTCGGGAGCGATGTTGTTGGCTATGGTGTCGTTGAAGATAAATCCTTCCTGCATGACGACCCCGCAGTGCTTGCGCCATTGCTTGAAGCTCAGGTCTTGCAGCGACTGCCCGCCTATGCACACCTTTCCTTCCGTGGGTGGATAGAAACCCAGCATCAGTTTTATCAACGTTGTTTTTCCGCTTCCACTTAGTCCTACGATGGCGGTAGTCTTTCCGGCGGGAATGTCCAGTGATACCCCTTTGATAATCTTCTTCGATTTTTCCGAACCATACGTGAAGAACACATCTTGCAGTTGTATGGACTGGTTGCCGGATATCTGTTCGTCGCTGTCCGGTCCCTTGTCTTCCTCCTCGTTGGGCTTGCTGTGTATCTCTCCCAACCGTTCCAGACTGAGTTGGGCGTCCTGCGCTTGCTGCATGAAGGATACGAACTGTTCTATCGGGCCTTGCATCTGACCAATGATGTACTGTATGGATAACATGATACCCAATGTGATGTCTCCATTCAGTACGGCGGTGGCGGAGAGCACGGTAATAAGTATATTTTTTACCTCATTGATGAGCACGGCGCCCACTTGCTGCCATTGCCCCAGATTGAGCGATTTGATGTTGATATGAAACAGGGAAGCCTGTATGTTTTCCCATTCCCATCTTTTCTGCTGTTCGCATCCCAGCAATTTGATGTCCTGCATACCGTATATCATTTGCATCAGGTTGTCCTGATTGACGGACATCTGTTCGAAGTTCTTCCGGTTGAGGTCGGCACGCTTGCGCATGAAGAGCTTTACCCAGCCTACGTAGAGGATACTGAAAAGGAGAAAGAGCAGGAAAATCTTCAGGTTGTACACGGCAAGCACTCCACCGAAGATGATGATGGTGATAGTTGCAAACAGGATGCTCAGTACGGACTGGGTGAGGAACATCTCTATACGTTTATGATCTTCGATGCGGCGAATCAGGTCGCCGGCCAGCTTGCTGTCGAAGAACCGCATGGGTAGGCGCATCAGTTTGACGAGGAAGTCCGATATCAAGGCTACATTGACGCGCGTACTGATGTGCAGCAAGATACAGCGTCGTATGACCTCAATCAGTGTGCGGCTGAATACCAGCATCAGTTGGGCCGCCAATATCAGTTGAATAAAGTTCAGGTTACGATGCCCGATACCCTGGTCTACGATGGTTTGCGTCAGGAAGGGGAAAGCGAGTTGCAATACACTGCCTGCCAACAGGCCTATAATCAACTGAACTATCATCTTCCGGTAAGGGTGTACGTATCGCAGCAGATGCCATAGCGATATGCCTTCGTATTTGATGGGAGTTGTGTCATAGAATTGAGGGGTTACTTCAAGCAGCATGGCTATTCCTTTCTCTATGCCTCCTTGCGAGGTGCTTATCCAGCATTTCTTCAGTTCCTCTTCTTCATATTTTAGTAATCCGTAAGCCGGATCGGCAATATAAAAGTAGGTTTTCCCTTTCTTCTGAACAATATTGTAGAGCACCACGAAGTGTATCTGATTCCAGTGCAGTATGCAAGGTAGCCTGGACTGCTGTTTCAGCTTGTCGATGGTGGTACGAATGCCTGTGGCACGCATACCGATGCTGGTAGCCGCTTCACTGATGCCCTGCATATTCACTCCGGTGCGTTGTATGAATGATTGCTCACGCAGTTGCTGCACGGAGAATTTCTTTCCGTGATATCTGGCTATCATTCTCAAGCACGAGGGGCCGCAATCCATGCCGTCCAGTTGTTTATAGAAAGGGAATTTCATAGCAGGCTGGTTTTATTGATTCTGAAATCGCTGGCAATTGTTGCAACATTCTCCACCCATCAGGGCGCAGAAATCCTTCTCTCCATAGTAGTATGTCTGGCTATAGCAGCTATAGAGTATTTCCAACATCAAGTCTTTGCGCAGGAAAGTTAGATATTCGAAGAGGGCGGATCGGGATAGATTCAGCTTTTGAGCAAATACTTCCGGTGTACCTGTACGTCGATGTGCAATCAGTGTATTCATATAAATGATTTTCTGTAAGTCGACATTTTTCATAATGGTGTGTTTTTAGTATTGAATAAGAAGAGGTAGAAAAGAAAAAGGAGAGGCTTCATAAGTCTGTCTCTCCTTCTCCATAGTTAAAGCTGAAATGTACCTTGTAAGTAACCACCGTAATCATTGCTGATTTCAATCGTGTAACTACCTTGAGGTAAGCTGTCGAGAGGAATGGAAACAAAAGATGTTTCGGGTGCTGCAATATCATACTGCCATACGGGTTGGCCATTGGCGTTGACAATGGTGATATTTATGTCATAGTCAGGGGAGGTGCATTTCAAAGTTAGTTGGTCACCGCTGATGGAGGCGGTGAAGGGGATGGGAGAGAGGCTTCTTGCTAATGCCCATTGCCCTTCGAAGATTACCTCTGACTCAGTATAAGAACCTCTGATTTCTGCCTGTATTGGCTGCGTTGGCAAGCTACTTATAATAAAGAGCATGCAGATTGATAAATAACATACATAGTTTCTCATAATTGTTTGTCTTTTGATTTTCTGAAAACAAATTTAGCGGTTAATTATTGAACTGTTATGGACACAATATGGACATGTTGATCTTGATAACTCGCTAATAAATAGAAAAGTATGAAAAAACTTTTATTCGAATCTGGACATGCTATGATTTAATACTCCCATATCCAGATATCAATGAGTTGTGATTTGTCGAAGCTGTCTCCAAGTTCCTTTATGATTTGCTCTTTTATCCGTTGTTTCCGTTTAGAGACAGAGGCCGGAGAAATATTCAGTATCTTTGCTATGGCAGATACAGTAATGCGCAACTTAATAAGGCAACATACTTGCAGGTCATTATTGGTAAACGATGGGAATTGTTCTTTTAGGCGGAGAGTGAAGTTGTTGTATAGCTTATTTATATTTTCTTCCACTTCTGCCCATTGAACGATTGTGAGTTGTTTGGGTGATTTTATGAGAGAATCCAGCGGTTTTATATATGGAATTAGTAATTTGCACAGGAATTCTTCACGGTTACGCAAGCGTGTATTTTCTTCTGCCATAGCATCGAAAGATGTTAATTGTGTTTTGAGTTTTCCTTGCATGTTTTGTGAATATTCCGCCATGTTCTGTTGTAGTAGAATAGTTTCTTTTTGTAGATTCTCATTCCTTTTTTTGAGTTCATTCAATCCGTTTTGTTGCTCCATCATTGTTTCATGCAATCCTTCGTTTGCAGCCAACTGCTCAGAGAGTTGCATTATATGTACTCTATTCTGCGCCATTTGCATTTCATTTTCATGTATTTGCAGGCTGTAGATACGAAGCTGTTCTTCCTGCTTCTGGATGGTACGTTCTTTTTGTATCAACTTACGCTGATAGAGGAAAATGAGGTATGCTATGACTATTACTATAAATAATAGAATATATAAGTTGTTTCGTATAATCTGCTCGTTTTTTATTTGCAATGTCTTTTTTTCGTTCAGTAGCTTTTCATGATCATACTTCTCTTTCATTACTATGATTTCTTTGCCATGTTTTATTTTGGTAATCGAATCTATACATGTGTAGAATTTATCACAATATATCATAGCTTTGGCATAATTCTGAGGTATACTACGATTGAGATAATATAGCGCTTGATATGCACCACATGCTGTATATATATATTGTCTGAAGTAGCAGCTCTGTCAAGATAATATTGAGCGGAGTCATTCATCTTTAGTTGTCGATAGATATCTCCTACTGTTAAATAGTTTTGTAGTGACTCTTTATCTTTATTTATGTGTAGTGCTTCCAGAGCGTATATAAGAGCTTGTTCGTAGCTTTTTGAAAAGGCTCCATGAACAACTGCAAGCTCATTCAATGCAATAGCTATAGAAGTTTTATCTTCTGTTTCCCTTGCGACTTCTAATGCATTTTTATAATAACTAATGGATTTGCCTGCATCTGGTTTTATTGAATATGCTCTACCTAAATATGATAAAGCTAAAGACATATGTATTTTATTATTAGATAACTTAGCAAAAGTATACGCTTTCTGAAAGGTATCAATTGCATAATCGGGTAAAGAGCGAAATACATATACTTCTCCTATTCCGACATATATAAAATATGCCAATTGATAATCTTCCGTCTTTTCTATCTCTGTAGCAGCTTCTAAATAATATTTCAGAGCGGTTTCAGCGTCGTGTTTTTCATCATTATAATATATGCCTTCCAAATATCCTGCAAGTGCTTTTCTTTGTGGATTTTCTTTTTGTTGAAAATACTTGTAACCAATTGATATTAAACTATCAGATTCCAATTTCACATAATTCTTTATTTTCGCTTGCGATAGTAGCAGACACCACGTTGCGTATTGATATTTATCAGTAACCTTGGGTGGTGTCATTTTTTCAAGAATATGTAGTGCGCTGTCGGGATATGCATACATACAATTTTCTGCTTGCGCCAGTTCAGGAAGCAGAGTTGGTGAAGATTCCGTGTGGGTGTTTGTGCATGATAGTACAAGTAAAATCCCCCAGATACAAACAATATATTTATTAGATAAAAGCATAGTAGTAATCTATTTGAAAGCAAAAATAAATTATTTCTTTAAAAAAGCAAAATGTTGTACTACATTCTTTCGTTCGTCACTTCATTTTTTTTGATATTCACTTGAATATAGCAAGGTCTGTTCTGGTTTGCTCAAAAAAGTTGTTTAAAAAGTTTTTCTGTCCATCCGGACAATTTCTCCTCACATAGTCGGGAGATTGATTTTATAGATAAAAACTACCATAATCATATCTGTGTATCAAATAAAAGCAATAACTTTGCATTAAGTTCAACATAGAGATTCTTATGGAGGATACAAATCGACTTAAATAAGTTCTTGTCGAGAATAAGAAAACAGGTAAGTGGTTGGCAGAACAATTAGGAAAAAACGTCAACTGCTTCAATATAGTGTTTTGATCCATCAATTTGAATCCAATGCAAACAAACTGTAGGCTTACTATATGCAGTTAGGTGAATATATTGTAATTGAAAAATAGGTGCATTTAATAAACTATGAGCAGTGGGATAAAGAGCATAAGAAAACGTCATAAATATAGAATACATGACCTCAAAAGAACTTCAACAATATCTGCTTCGTGAATTTCCGCAAGAGAATGCCTGTTGCGAGTGGAAAGAAATGAAAAACCTCAAGAACTCCTTTGCCGGTGATGAAAAGGATGATCTCATCTCTTATGTTTCTGCCATAGCCAACATGGAAGGGGGGCATCTTGTTATAGGTGTGCAAGATAAGACCTTAGAAATTGTAGGTACTGATCTCTCTAAGTTTAATTTGAATTTCCAATCTGCTGTATGGAAACTATTGGAACATTGTATCAACCTCTCATCGGAGGGTCTGAGCATAGATGAATATACGACAGAAGATACATACAAAACGGTATGGATAGTCCATATTCCTAAACATTTGCCTCGCCGTCCGGTATATGCACATAAAAAAGCGTGGCAACGAGTAGAAGATTCGTTGGTGGAAATGACACAAGAGAGGCTTGCTGCAATTCTTGAAGAGCCGATATTTGAAGCTAAAGATTGGTCAGCCGAGATTGTACCTAATGCTACATTGGCAGATTTGGACGAATTGGCTGTGGCTAAAGCACGTGTAATGTTTAAAAAGGTTCATGCTTCTAAGATTCCTACTGAGGAAATTGATACTTGGACTGTGGAGGAGTTACTTTGCAATAGCGGTATAATGATAGACGGTAAACTGACTCGCGCTGCTATTATTCTATTGGGAAAAACAGTTTCGGTTTTCAAACTTCGTCCTGCTGTAGTTGAAGTAACCTGGACTTTGCGGGATGGGCGTCAAGAGGTTGTTGACTACGAACACTTTACCGTACCGTTTATTCTTACTGTAGATCAAATTTTGAGTAAGATACGCAATTTGACTATGCGAGAATTACCTGGTGGAACTTTATTTCCTGAAACGATGAAGCAATATGACGATTACACCATCCGTGAAGCTCTGCATAACGCTATCGCCCACCAAGACTACACATTGCAACAACGCATCAATTTTGTAGAAAATCCGGATTTTCTCTATTATGCTAATGGAGGCAGTTTCATCCCCGGCACGTTGCAAAAAGCATTAGCAACTAAAGGACCGCAACGACATTTTCGTAACGAATGTCTTTGTCGTGCTATGGTAAACTTTAACATGATTGATACTGTGAGTCGCGGCATAAAAAAAATGTTCAACGAGCAATGGCGTCGCCATTTTCCTATGCCTGATTATGAGATAGATGCACTCAATAAAGAAGTCGGGGTGAAAATATATGGTAACACCATCAATGAGAAATACACTAAGTTGCTTAAAGAGAACAATACCTTGACATTAGAAGATTGCATCCTGTTGGACGCTGTGCAAAAAGGACATCGTATTTCTGAAGAGCATGTACTTGCTTTATTGGGTAGGGGGCTTTTGGAAGGAGATGTATTGGAATATAGCATATCGCTTGATATAGCTAAAAAAACAAAGCAATTATCCGATTATACTCGTAATAGGGGATTGGATAAAGCTAAATTACAACAAATGATTTTGCAGTATCTTCAAAATGCAGGTTTAGTTGGTGCTAAGCGTGATGCAATATTCGAATATCTCAAAGATGTTCTTCCTAAAACCAAAACTCAGGAACAGCAAGAACGAATGGTTGGAAATATTCTTTCTGAAATGAAAGGTGCAGGAACGATTATTCCTAAAGGCAGAACATGGTATCTGAAGTAGTCATAAATTGGAGTTATAACTGAAGTATGACTAACTATGACTATTTATAACTGCTATATTGCGGTTATGACTAATAAAGTAGCTAAATTCTTTGCTCGAGCAAAGAATTTAACTACTTTATCATTGAGTTATTTGGCAGAATAGTATTGTATCAAAGAACAACCTACATTGTCATTGGCAGCATCAGCTTTGAAAAAGATTACTTATCCGGAAAGTATGGAGGAATTCCAACTGTCGGAGATTTAGCCCGTTTGTTTAATACACAAGAAGAATAGATTATGACGGCTACAAGAAGGAAAAATATAAATTCATTCATGCGAAAGATTTTCTATTCGCGATGTGATTTCTTTTATAACTACCATTATTCATGAACTAATATATTACTATTTATAGTATAAATATGGCTATAAATATCCATATATTACTACTATGATTGTGGTTTTAATTACTTTAAGTATTAGAACAGATAGCTTTTATCTATTTGATGGACTAATGTCAATATATCGGTTCGATGGTAATAAATTGGGAATCTTGAAAATATTTGCTTCGAGTACTTTCGGACGGAAAAAATGACGAGATAATCAATGTACTGATTTCATTTATTGTGAAGAGAAGTATAGAGAATTTTAGATATAAATAGAAAAGTAATAATTCAAGTCAATAACAAGTACCCTATTAATAACCGTAATCAGCGTTTTTAAAGAATAATAGCTACGTTTTTTAAGAATGTTCTCCGCGTTTATTAACAACACAAAAACTGGTAATTACACCTGATTTGGATATATTTCAACAAAAAAGGCAGTAATCCTTGTGAGGAAATACTACCTTTACTTCTTTTATACTCGTTACTATTTAGGGTAAAATTCACTCGGATTAGCTATAATCAGACTGAATAGCTTGGGAGTAAGTTATCAGTAATTATATATTTGATATCTGTTTTTTATAAAATATTGTCAGATTTATTCGCTTTATGATGCTTGGCTGTAAGAATATTACGGTGTTCTTTGGATTTTTCCATTTGCTAAAGTTTTAGGTTTATATTAGAGTTCTGTTCTTAAACTTCTACAAAGATACTACATCAGAAAGGTGAAGTCAAGTATTTCAGTCCTCATTTTAAATTGTTTTTCTATTTATGATGCTAATCTTTTGATTAATAGTATTTTTCAATTCCGCCAAATCCTACTATCCTTTTATTTTCTTTTGTTTTGCTGATGAAGTTGTTTAACCGCTTCTCAAATTCTTCAGGACGTTTTCTCGCAGCTTCGATGTACGCTATTCGGATTCGCTTATATGCTTCGGAAAATGATTGATAGTTTTTCCATACCGTTTCATTTTCTTTCAATTTATCAATTATATCATTGGGAAAAATGAAAGGTTCAGATAAAATACTTCGCGTTTTCTCCTCAAATTTCGGGTGTATCATTTTATTTTCCAATAGCCATTTAAGCCTTTCTTTGTTGGCTTGCGAGTAAGTGCTTTTAGGGTTTCTGGGTGTGAAACGCTGAATTTTATGATCTTTGTCAAGTGGTTTGGTTGTACTGTCAATCCAATCGAAGCAAAGGGCTTCTTCAACGGCATCATTGTATAAAATGCTTTTTTTACCGGACGACTTATAGGGAAATACAAACCATATTTCACTGGAGGTTTCAAAGTTGTCCATTAACCACTTTCTCCAATCTTCTCGATTCTCAAAATACTTTATTTTATCTTCTGTAGTCATAGCAAGTTATTCAAAATAATTATTTTATTGCTTTACTTTCGTGGTAATGAAACATTTCGCAATTAACTTTTACCTCAACAATTCCTGTATGTAGCGCAGCTACCATTTTATACGATGCTAAAACATGTAGGCTCCGATGGCTTAACGGCTTATTACAACTGCCAAAAATACTAAATCTTAGAGAAACAGCCTCAATTATCTTTTAAAACCTTTGCCATGATTTGTTTTGAGGTGCCTTATATATAAAAAACGTGCAAGCTTGATCTGTTCTTTGATTTCAGTATAACTAAGGTAATTCTTCACCATAGAACTAAAACTTGGAATGAGATTACTTCACAAGTGTGATAATGGACTTAATGCGAAAATATATTTGTTTCTTAATATTTTATCCAGTCCTGTTAAACTGGACTGGTACTATCTACATTTGCATTGTGAGAATAAGTAACTCGAATTATCAATTTAAAGTTTAGACTGTTATGAAACAAGAAGAAAAACGGCAACTGGCCGGTGAACTGAAAAATGCGGCCGAGGATGTGTTAAGTTTGGATGATATGGAGAAGGTTGAAGGTGGTGGATTGGTTAATCCTAGATGCGTAAAGAACAAAGTGGCACAATGTGCCAGTTGTACTCAAACAACGATTAATGATGTAAAAGAACTTACAAGCCAATTTTAGAGAATGGTATGTAAGATCAGTAACTTAAATATTAATATTAAATTTAGAATTAATTATGGAACAAGATGAAAAAAGAAAATTAGCTGATGAATTGAAAAATGCAGCTGACGATGTGTTGAATTTGGACGATATGGAAAAAGTGGCAGGTGGCCTTCTTGATCTGAAATGCGTGAATAACAATGTCCCTTTATGCGGTTGTAGTCAAACGAGTACAGAGAAACTTCAACAAGCTACAAAAGATCAGGGATAGATAGAAATATCTATAATTGTATGTGTCAAAAAGCAAGAATATTGCCATATTGATGAATAGACTTGTTTTTGACACATCTTTTTTTGTACAAACAGAGAATTTAGAAAATGTGGGATAAGTAATTAAAGGAAATATTCTTTTTATATTAAAACGATGAAATATGATTGAAAGTAAATATAACTATTATACACAAGATGGAGATAAGATGATTTGTCTGAATGGTATCTCTAAAATGGTTTTCTCTGTTCCAATAGATACTTTTAATTTTATAAAGGAGATATTGGCGGATGAAGATAAACAGGCACAAGAGCCTGCCATAACAGAAAGACTTGTGGAAATGCATTTCTTGGTAAACGACAACAAACAGGAAATCGATACTCTGCTGGAGAATAAAAGAAAGGATGCAAATAGTTCTATTTATCAATTGATTCTCAATCCCACTCAAGATTGTATTTTTAGATGCTGGTATTGTTATGAGACTCATCGGGAAAGTAAGATGAGTGACACCACGATAGATAATATCAAAAAGCTTGTGATAAAAGTGTTGGATCGGGAAGACATTGATAGAATAATGATAGGTTGGTTTGGCGGAGAACCTTTAATGTATTTTGATGATATTGTTTATCCATTGTCTATTTTTATCAAGAAGGAAGCAGAAAAGCGAAATAAATCTTTTTCTTGTAATATGACAACAAATGGCTTCCTGTTGACAACAGAAGTTGTAAGAAAATGTAGTCTGATAAATTTAAACTTGCTACAGATTACCTTGGATGGCGATGAGAATAATCATAATAAAACCAGAAATAAGAATGGAGAACCCTCTTTCGAAAAGATAGTGGATAATTGCATAGACTTCTGTTCTTACCTTTCGGATAATCGTTTAGCATTAAGGATTAACTATACTGATAAAATAATCCAAACTGATTTTGCAAAAGTGCTTGAAGTAATCCCGGAGAATATACGTCCTCAGATCGATGTTATGTTTAAAAGAGTTTGGCAGACATATGACAAGAAGGTGCAAAAGACACCTTTAGGACTACTCAGTAATGTGGAAAAGCTGAAGAAGATGAATTTCGGGTATAACTATGAAACGGATTTTAGTTTTATAGGAGGATGTTTATGTTATGCTGATAGAAATAACTATGTTAATCTGAATTTTGACGGTAAGGCCTATAGATGTACTGCCGAAGATTATAATTCGTGTAACGCATTGGGTTATTTGAATGATGACGGTGATATAATTTGGGAGAATGAAACAGTGAAAAGCTTTTGCTCAAAACCCTATATTGAGGATACCAAATGTATGGAATGTAATTTATTGCCTATATGCGGTGGCCCTTGTTTTAAACGTAAATATCAGTATATCACCAATAAAACAGATTTCTGTATGGTGGATAAACTGGATACTGACCTGGATCATTTTGTGAGAGAATATTATGGATATGTTCAGAAGAAGAAACATAGAATATTAGAAGTATGAAACGATTAATTATTAGCTTGTTCCTGACGATATATGCTTTAGGTGGTGTTGTGGGGCAAAATATTACCGGATGTTTGGTTGATGATAATAAAGCTCCTATTCCATACGCTAATGTCGTACTATTATCTCTGCCTGATTCAATCTTTTTAGGAGGTGTTGTTACAGATGATTCGGGTTACTTCTGTTTTGAGAAACCTGACAGTCGGGGGAAATTGGTACGTATATCCTCTATTGGATATGAAACTGCCGAGTTTCTTCTGACTAAAAAGGAATTGGGGACATTGATATTGAAAACTGCCACTATGATGTTGGATGAGGCTGTTGTTGTAGGCAGGCGTCCTACTTATTCATTGAAACAGGGAACTTTGACAACTAATGTTGAAAATACTCTGCTAAGCAGTTTAGGTACGGCTAATGATGTTCTGAAGCGTGTTCCTGGGCTACAAATAAACGATGGGGATGTAACTGTTTTTGGGAAAGGAACTCCTTTGATATATATTAATGGGCGCCAAGTAAGAGATTTGTCTGAATTGGAGCAACTCAATTCGAAAGAAATAGCTAAAGTTGAACTGATCACTAATCCCGGAGCGGAATATGATGCAGAGGTGAAAGCCGTATTGAGAATAAAGACAGTGAAACCTGTTGGAGAAGGAATTGGTGGAAGTGTCCGAACTGCATTGCAGAAAGGAGAATTATGGAGTAATAATCAGCAGGTTGCATTGAACTACAGAAAACAAAAACTGGATATATTCGGATCTTTATATTATGATAAAAAAAGAAGAATAGAGAAGCAGGAAGACTTGCAAACCGTGTATGCTGATCAGGTGTTAGAGATAAACGGAAAATCGCGTTCCCCTCTTTCTCTGGATTATATTCAGGGAGAAGGCGGATTAAATTATCAACTTGATGATAAGAGTTCGGTAGGTCTGCGTTATACAATTAATCATAGTTCATCAAAGAGTTCTGTGCCTGATAATTATGAGGTGAAATTGGATGGTGCGCCCTATGATCATCTTGATTTTATGAATAGAATGAACGGGGATGGTGATACCCACAAAGTGAATGCTTATTACACCGGGATGTGGGGATCTAAATTGGGAGTAGACTTAAATATTGACTGGCTGTATGGGGATAGTGAAAGCAATCAAAATATTACAGAACATAGTACTGCGGAAGGTGAACAGACTGTTCACGCCCGAAGTGCTTCCCGCAATAATTTATATGCTGGAAAATTAGTTTTTTCCTATCCGGTAGCTAAGGGAACATTGAAATTTGGTCCTGAAGTAAGTTTTACTAATCGCCATAGCAGCTATGTGAATAAGGAGCAGATTTTAGAGGATTCGCACAGTAAGGCCACCTCTGACAATCAGTCTGTTTTTATCAGTTATGATGTACCGATAAACAAGGCGTACTTGTCGGCAGGACTTCGCTACGAACATGTTTCTTTTGCTTATTACGAGGAGGATATAAAGCAGGAAGAACAAAGTAAGGATTATAATAATATATTTCCCAGCTTATCCATCTTTTTTCCGGTTAAGGAATGGCAGTTTTCTTTAGGTTATGCTGCCCGTACAAAGCGTCCTACTTATTCGGCTTTGCGTAGTGATATACAATATGCCAACCGCTATACCTATGAGCGGGGTAATCCATCGCTGCAGCCGGAGACGGAACATAACATTTCATTTCAGACGATGTATAAGTATGTTCAATTTTCTATTTACTACTCTTATACAAAAGATGCCATCCTTTCTGTAACTTATCCTTATAAAGAAGATAATCTGGTCACTGTATTCGGAATTGAAAATATTTCCAAGTGGCAAGCTTATGGTGCTTCTTTGTCCGTTGCTCCTAAAATTGGAATCTGGGAACCTATCTGGAATTTTGAATTCATGCGGCAAGTATTGGAAGGGAAATATCTGGGTAAGCAAAAGCATTTTAACCGTCCGGCAATAGCGGCCAGTTTAACTAATCAGTTGCGTTTGCCGTGGGGACTCATATTTTCAGCCGATATATCTTGTTCTAATAAATATCACTCGGGATATGTTTTGAATAAGGCCAATATGTGGGTAGATTGCGGATTAAGAAAAGCTTTTCTTGGTGGAGCTTTGAATGTTAGTTTACAGGCAAATGATATTTTTGCTTCTATGAGGAATTCTTTTATAAATTATGGAGAGATTATGACTTTTGATAAATGGAACTATAATGATAGTCGCCAAGTAAGATTAAGGGTTTCTTATCGTTTCAATGCTTCACGTAGCAAATATAAAGGAACAGGTGCCGGTGAGGATGAGAAAGCAAGATTATGAAGACAGTGTATATAGTATTGATTAAATAACTTGATTTAGTTAATTGCAATCACCCCAAATAGCAATAGCCTCCGGATTTTTCACGTGAGGCTATTTTTATAGTAAAAAGGTATGAAATGATCGAAGCAGATACCGATTTCTCTACATTTATTCGAGAATATTATGATTCACGTGAAAAGAAATTAGTAAAATATCGTTAAAATAGAATGAATTGAATAGCTTTGTAGAATTATCCTTCCGAATTATAAAACCAAACATATTGTAAGTATGAAAACACACATCATTTATCTACTTTTTACCTTCTGTATATTGTCAGGCATTTATGCACAAAATGTGAGTATATCCGGTAGAGTTACTGACGGGAAAGGTGAACCTTTAGCATTTGCAAATATCGTTATCGTACAGGATAAGGACTCTACGACATTTGTCGGAACGGTTACAGATATGGAAGGAAACTTTATGCTCGAAACTACAAAAGAAAATCCGATTGTTAAGGTCAGCTATCTGGGATATGTGACTACATCTGTGGCGGTAAAGCAGAATGTTCTGAATACAATAAAACTTGAAGAAGATACCAACTTGTTGGGTGAAGTAGTTGTTAGGGGGACTCGTCAGCATTTTAAGATGGAGAATGGTGGCATTGCCATGGATGTGGCAAATAGCCCGCTGAAGAATGTGGGGACAGCCAACGATGTTCTGGAAAAACAACCTTTTATCGTGAAAAATGGAGATGCTATCAGTGTATTGGGTAAAGGTACTCCACTGATTTATATCAATAATCGTCTGGTAAGAAATGATAATGAATTGGAGAGGTTGAGTTCTACACATATAAAGAAAGTTACTGTGATTACTAATCCCGGACCGGAGTATGATGCTTCTGTTAGTGCAGTGGTTCTGATTGAAGCCATACGTCCACCCGGAGAGGGGATAGGCGGTGAGATTTTCGGAAGAATGGATGTCAGGAGCAAAATTTCTGCCGATGGAGCGGTGGATCTGAATTACCGTAAGAATAAATTGGACCTGTTTGCTTATTACGGGTATAGTGAGAAACAACGTGAAATTGATATTAATTCGATGCAGACTTTGGAAGCGGAAGAAAACATAACGGCTGTACAACAGATTGCCACGCAAAAAGTCCATAATAAGTTTCATTATCTGGAGGGAGGACTCAACTATGAATTAGACGAACGACATTCTATAGGTGCCAAGTATGTTTATACGCGTACTCCTTATTATAAAGGTGGAGTGGATATAGTATCGGCTGTAACGAAGGATCGTGTGTCAATAGAGGAGTTCCCAACGAACACCAGAATGGATATGAATGATAAATCTCACCTTTTGAATGCTTATTATACTGGTAATGTAGTCTCTTGGCTTAAAGTGCAGTTGGATATGGACTATGCTAAAGGCAGCAGTGAAAACCATGATTTTTCTGTTTCCGAAAGAGAAGATGAAGTGGAAGTGGGTACGCGCTCTTTACAGGACTATGATTTATATGCAGGCAAACTTACTTTATCTACACCTCTATTGGGAAGTAATTTTAATTATGGTATGGAATATAGCCATACGACCAATGAACAGACTTATTGGGTAGATGAAAATGAGGGAGCTCCTTCGCTTGCGTCTAATGAGAATATGTCGAAACAGAAGTTGTTTGCGGCTTTTCTCAGTTATTCAAAAAGTATAGACAAGTGGATGTTTAATTTAGGACTGCGTTTTGAAAATGTCGGTTTCGATTATTTTGAGAATGGCAATAAAGTGGATGAACAAAGCCGTACATATAAAGATTTCTTTCCACAGGCTTCGGTGAGTTACCGGTCTGATAAGGTACAGATGATGTTGGGATATCGTGCTACAATTCAGCGGCCAAGTTATTATCAACTTCGGAACAGCATTCAATATGATGACCCTTACACTTATGAAACCGGTAATCCGTATCTGAAACCTACCCGAATAGATGATATCTCATATTCGTTGCTGTGGAAGAAAATTAAGTTGATGGTTTCGTATAAGATGTATGATAATATGTCACTATTGATACCGCATCCTTATGGTGAAAAACAAGATATCGTTATGTATATTCCGGAGAATATGGATCATACACAAAATCTGATGGCTATGGTTTACTATTCTCCCCGTTTAGGCTTTTGGGAACCGGTTGCAGGCTTAGGCGTATCGAAAGACTACTTCAAATATGGAGATACAGGACAGAAGTATGAAAAGCCCTTTTTACGTTATAGTTTGCAGAACACGTTCCGCCTGCCTGCCGGGTTTGTGGTGATGCTGGATTTTCAGGGCACATCAAAGGGGCACTCGAACCTGACTTACTTGTATGACCAGTTCCGGATGGATGTACGGGTGACGAAAACTTTCATGAAAGGTAATCTTATTCTGAACTTAAGGGGATATGATATACTGGGTACGTACAAACAGAAGAGGTTGATGGAGGTTAATCCAATAGTTTCCTTGATAGATAAGAACTTGGATACTCGTTCATGGCAGTTCTCCGTGCGATATAAATTTAATGCATCAAAGAGCAAGTATAAAGGGAAGTCGGCTTCTGAGGAAGAAAGACAGCGTATGTAATTGTTATACCGACCTGTTTTAGTTTTATTCTGACTGGAACTCTATATTGATAATAAGATTTGTGGTCATTGAAATACTGATTCAATTGTTGAATCAGTATTTTTTATATATCACAAAACTATTAGTGCCTTTATGCAGTATTTCACAATTTCTTGCATTTCTTAAAAGGTGAGACTGCTTACACACTAAAAAACTAAAATATGAAAAACAAGTTATCCGTTTTACTGGCACTACTTTTTTTGCTTTGTACGGCAATGTGCTGCGAGGAATTTGAGGAATACATTCCCTGTCAGGTGACCTTAACCGGAATAGGTAAGGTGGAACACTTGGATAATGCCGGAAGCGTGCCTGTTGCTCCGGTGGGTGGAGTGGTATCTCGCCAGGCATATATGTTGCGGATACCTTTGGACTTTGAATATGAGAAAGAGATTGTAGAGGGAACATATTATGAATACATCCTGACTGATACCATCGCCAATATACAGATTATCTCACTTACCGCTTATGATGAATCCCACCCTGCCGGTACGGATGTGAACGAACTTTTCATGGACTATCCTTTGCGTCAGGAGGATCAATTGACAGATTATAAATACGGTTACATGTATGGGACTGTTTTTTATAAGATACCCCGTACACTTCCTCAAGCCGGAGTGCATCGGTTTAAAGTCGTAGTGACGACCCGTAAAGGGGAAGAGTTTACCAAAGAAACGGATGAGATCACCATGCAATAAATGAAGAGGCAATGAGGAAGCTATTTATCACTTTGCTGGCAGTGGGACTGCTGAGCATTATGGACGGACAGGCACAAAATAGAAATTCACGTCATCAGCTTGACTTAACCACCGGAGTATCCTGTCATTTTCAGAGTGGAGAATCCTGGATTTCTTCTTCTCCTGTTCCCGTCATGAGCTTTGCTTATACTTTCTATGTACTTCCACACTGGGGAATCTTCTCTTCCATGAGTTCAGCCCCCCTCATCAGAGAAGGAAATGGGAATAAGTTGAGAAAACCTTATGAAAATGACCATTTCGTAAAAGATGCGTATGACTTTGATGATGGAATCGGTTTATCTATGGCTTTCGGCATTGCCTACCGGCTGAATAAACCGGTATGGGATTTACAGTTGCGTTTGGGATATTACATGGTTGATGCAGAGGAACATTCTTCTCATTTTTATGTGAAAGAAAAGAATTCCAATGTAGTACGCTGGATTAATTATGATCAGTCATTCTCCATAGAACCCGGTGGTTTAATGAGTGCTATTCAGACTTCAGCTATGTTGTCGAGGCGTATCTGGCGCAAACTCCATTTTTCGGTGGAGGCCAAATATATCTTCCTCCCTGAACGGGCTACGCAGACTTTTGAAAAGAGAAACCTTCTGACAGGAGAGATTGAGGATAACTACTCGAAACGTGTACGTGTGCACTATCTGGAGATGGCATGCGGAATTAGCTGGCATTTATAATCTTTATACCATATCGTCTCCCGTCTTCACCACAGCCACTTTCAGAGTCTTATGAAAAGGGATGAAAGCGGAAACCACTGCGATCACCAATGCGGCAATCAGCAGATAGCCGATTACAGTCTTGATGCCCAGTAGCAGGCTCTGTTGCTGAAGCGTGGAATAAAAGTTATTGGCGGCTAACTGGCTGGCTTCATCGTATCCGTGTCCCTGTGCCAAGGCACTGTTCATGGCTTGCGCATAGCGGGAGGAAGCCAGTGGATTGGTGAGCGTCATGTGTTCAGAAAGGGTATTCATCCCCTTAATTTGTAAGTAGTAGAGCAGGTTACTGAAAAAAGAAGCGGATATTGCCGGAGCCAGTACAGAGCGGAGGGATATCAGAAAGAAAGCGTTAGACAGCATGAGCTTAGGGTCCAAATCTTCTACTACATATACACCGAAGGCTATGAAAAGAGTCATCATCCCCAGTCCACGGAGGAAAACCGGAAAGTAAAGCATCTCGTAAGTGGAGTAGGGCGTGATGCCGAAGTAGAGGATGACCAGATAGATGACGTAGCAGAACATTCCTCCGGAAATGAGATAGCGGAAACGCCATCGCTGCCATCTGAACCACCAGAAACAGATGATGGCTCCCACAATAAATCCCGGTATAAGCATCAGGCTGAGCGAATTGGCATGCACGCTGTCTACGCGGATAATGCTGTTCAGGTAATTGGTAATCAGGGAACTGCTGGCACTGAAAAACATGACCAGTACCATGAAAGTGTATCCGATGATGGATTTATGGTGATGGAGTGGTTTCAGGCTGACGTACGGCTTCTCCTGGGTCCGTTGCCGGTGGACGAAAAGGTAAATCAGTATGGGGATGGCAATCGTATAAATCCGTATTTTGGGAGAGGAGAACCAATCTAATGTCTTTCCGTAGGTAAATATGTAAATGCTGAAAAGCAATGCAGCAGCTATGATAAACATGCTTCTTCCGTCGATTTCTTTGTAAGGGATGCGCATGGGGCGCTTGGCATACCGGAAAAACAACAGGATAAAGATAATGGCAATCAGCATCAGCAGGATTGTAAAGTAATACATGTACTGCCATTGATAGTAATAGGCCAATTGTGCCGTCAGCGCCATGGATATTTGTCCGCCGGAAAATACGATGGGGTAGAAGTAGGCGTAGAACTCGCTACGCACATTCTTCGGACTGAAGAACGGTCGTACCTGAATAATAAACTCCAACATAATGAAGGCTTTCAGGAAGCCGATGAAGAAGCTGCATATAATGGTGATGTCCATATTGCCAACCTGGGCGCAGATGTAGCTGAGAAAGATTTGTAGGATCAGGTCGGTAAGCAGCATCGTTTTTGGAGTGGCGATCGCACGAATCTTAGGAATGATGGGATAAGCTACTGCCATACCTGCCGCTGCCGCATAATACCCCATTGTGATGTCTTCGCTGAGTATTCCGAGGGTACTGCTGACTTCCAGCATGCTTCCCGTATAGGTTCCGTTGAGCATAATGATAGGGAACATCACCACGAACATAGTGACGATACCCAGCCATTGCGGTACCCAGGGACGGAGTGGAAGGTTCAGTTTTACCATCAGTGGACTTCCTTATTTTCTCAGTGCTTCGGTTTCTACCATCATGCCTGCGCGGAGGCTTTTCATCTCTTCGGGAGTGGCGTCGTCCAGCTCGATGCGAACGGGAATGCGTTGCTGCACTTTGACGAAGTTGCCGGCGGAGTTATCAGTCGGAACCAGGGCGTACTTGGAACCGGTTGCTTCGGATATGGCGGTAACTGTGCCGTGAAAGATATGTTCGCGGAAAGCATCGACCTTGATGCGTACTTTCTGTCCGATGTAGATGTGGGAAATCTGCGTTTCTTTGTAGTTGGCAGTGATCCATTTGTCGTTGCCCCGTACAAGATAGGAGATGGTTTGCCCGGCTTGTACGAATTGTCCCGGTTCGAGGGTGCGGCGCCCCATATATCCGTCGTAAGGAGCGGTGACTATCGTATAAGAGAGATTCAATTTTGCCATATCCAGATCCGCTTCTTTACGGAGGATATTCGCTTCGATGCCGGTGGATTTCTTGCTCGTTTCGGAGTATTGGGATTTTGCCGCTTCCTTTTGTTGCAGCAGGGCTTGATAGCGTGCTTGGGTTGCTTCGTAGGCCGTTTTTACCTGTTCATATTGTTGCTGGCTGACGGATTCTTCGGCAAGCAGGTTGGCATAGCGGCGATAGTCCTGTTCCTGTTGCCAGAGCTTGGCCTTGGTTTCTGCAATGTTGGCTTCCTGAATGGCTACATTTACTTGTGAGGTCTGAATGCCGGAACTTAATACGTCTTTTGCACCTTTTGCATCCATCAGGGCAGCTTCTGCATCCTTTACTTTGATGAGGTATTCCCGGTTGTCAAGAATGAGAAGGGTGTCTCCGGCATGCACGGGCTGGTGCTCCGTGAAGCGGACTTCCTTGATATAACCCGAAGCGCGGATATTGAGCGGAGCTATATACTGGTCTACTACGGCATCATTGGTGATTTCGTAATGGACGTATTTCCAGAAATAATTGATTGTCCATGAAATTCCCGCCAATGCAAGGAGGATACATACCGTATTGAGGGTGATATTCCTTATTCTTAATCTCTTCAGTTGCTTATGTTTCTTTTGTAATTCGGACATAGATTACAATTGTAAATTAAAAATTAATAATTAAAAATTAAAGCATGCCGCAAGTTCGCTGTAATTCATAGTAAGTGTAAATGGCCTGCGTACGGGCAACGGTCAGTTGCAGTTCAGCATCCAGCCGCACTCTGCTTGCATCCAGCAGGTCGGTGAGAATGGAAAGCTGGTTTAGGTAGCGGTTTTGCACAATCCGGTAGTTTTCTTCTGCCTGGCTGACAGAGAGCTTCAGGGCTTCTATGCGGTTCAGGGCCTCTTTATGGCGGGTGTAGGCAGTTCGGATCTGAATACGGACGTTCTGCATCAGGAGTTCTTCGGCATACTTTTGAAGTTGTACCGTCTGCCGGGCTTCGTGCATCTTGTGCTTATTCTGATAAAGAGACGACAGGTTGTATGAGAGGCTGAGGCCGATGTTCCAATTGTTGTTGTACATGTCAGCCAGCGTAGTGCTGAGTGGGCGTGCAAGGGTGTTGCCCGCATGCAGTGACAGGCTGGGAAGGTAGTTTGCTTTAGTCAGCCGGATATCGTTTTCTGCCAGCAGGGTTTGTTGGCGGACAATCTGCATGCCCGGATAGTTGTTGTAGGCTAATTGTACATACGTATCATAATCAGACACACTGACGGCGGTATACAGTAAAGTGGTGTCCGGTGCTATCAGTTGTGATTCGTCCAGTCCCAGCAGAATATCGAGTTGCTGCGAAGCTATGGAGATGCTGTTGTCGGCTTCCTGATAGGCCAGGCGGTCGTTGGTCAGTTGCAGTTCACTGCGGATTTCATCATTGCGGGTGACTATGCCTTCTTTTTTCATCCGACGGATATCTTTCAGTCGGTGTTCGGACTCTTCGATGTTGCGTGCCAGCACTTCCCGCTGCTTGTAGTAACTGAAAAGCGTCATGTATTGTTGCAGCAGTACCAGCTTGATTTCGGCTTCGTTGTCGGCACTGGTCAGGGCGGCTATTTGCTCTTTAAGTTCGGCTTGATGTATTTTGGCCTGTATCCTTCCTCCCTGGTAGAGGGGTTGCGTCAGGTTGATATTATAGTTTTGTGACCAGTCTGGCGTTTCGGGGCGCACGGGATGTGAAAGTCCTCGCTGAAAGATGACAGGTTGGCCTATGATTCCGGTGCTGGCACCTACTTGGATATCAGGCAATCGGTCTGTGTATGCAGACTTCTTTTGGTCGTTATAAATAACCTCTTGTAGTTTGCTCTTTTTAAGTTGAAGACTGTTTTCTGTGCCAAGACGGAAAAGTTCGTCTACGGATAATAGATGCGCATTCTCCTGAGCGGTTAGCCACAGCGGAGCTACAGCAAGTATGTGAATGAGCAAGAGGCGAAGAAAATTAGAACTGGTTGAATATCTCATAGAGTGTCTCTAGTTGATTGGAACATGCGTTTAGGTTCTCTATTCCCATCAGTTGGCCCGTCTGGGTATAAAAATCCTTGATGAGCGGGCGTACACGGTCGGATATCTCTTCTCCTGCGGGAGTGAGGTACACAAGTCGGTTACGGCGGTCGTTAGGGTCTTCCTGGCGCATGATCCAGCCTTTCTTTTCGAGGTTTGCCATCAGATTAGTCATGCAAGCTTTGTCTTTGGCTGTCTTTTCGGCTAATGCCTGCTGACTGATTCCTTGTTCCTGCCACAGGGAACTCAGTACTTGTAACATTTCAAAGGTGATATCTATGTTATTGCGTTTCAATACGCGTTGCAGAGCTTGGCGGAAGGCCATGCGGGTTCTTAGCATTTGCTGGATAAGCCCGCGGGATGAATTGTAATTCTCCATTGCTACGTTGCTTTTTATTTTTCGGGCGCAAAGGTAGAGCTTTTTATTGGAATTAGTCAAATGTTTGACTAATATTTGTGAGGGGAGATTTGAAGAGCCTATATACCAAGCAACATTTTTTTGATACAATCTCTTACGGTGTAATGAGTATGAGTGGCATGCCTTTTAGGCATGCCAGGCTATATAATGCTGAAGAGTAATCTCTGATGTAACTGCCTATGTATTCTATCCTTTTACTTCAGTTTACCCATAAATAAAATATTATTATCCTCTGTGTCGATGGTGTCCAGCAATTCTTTTAACTGTTTACGGTCTTCGTCTGAGCAACTGCTCTCGGCAAGACGTTTCTCTATTTGAGTAATAAGCCATCCTGGTTCATTCATCTGGTAGAACCATCCATTACTGAAATTGAATATAGGTGCCTCCATATGTCCGGAAAAGTCATTTATCAACTTGGCATAATTTGAAGTTTGCTTTTCTTTGTTCACTGCTATAACGCCTTTGCCCCCCAACATGGCGGTCAGATAATAACCCGGCAACTCATTATAAATATGCAGTGGGATTTCGGATACTCCACCAAAATCCATTTTGAATTTGGGATGGATTTTGTTCGCATTCTTGTCATAGTGGAAAAGTGTGTCACAAGAGGACAACCAGAAACTGAATCCGGGAACATTATGGTAAGCAAATATATCCTGATTGAAATCTTTTTGCAAAAAGTTGGGAGTAGGTTTTAGTTCTTGTTTGAATGAACCGTCTTTGTCATATACTGCGGCGAGGAATTTCTCCTTATTGTTTTCAAAGGGCATGTGAATAATGGTGATGTCTCCATCGTCATCCACTTCTATTTTAGGCTTACTTAACTTCTCTTTAGTAACAATCTTACGCACAAACTTCCCGTCTGTATTGTACACCAATATTTTGGGTAGGAAAGCAAAAGAAGCCAAATAAATTTCTTTTGTTTTCTCATTAATCACTTCATCATAAATAGACTGATTATATTCTTCCGGACCATTACCTATAGCACCGACTTGACATTTTAGCTTTCCATCATGAGTGAAAAGTAAGAAAGGAAGGTTGTTTGATTGACGAATGCCTATATAATGGTCTGTAATACACAAACCATAACCTTTGAAGAAAGCACTATCTGAATTTTCAAAACGGACAATCTTAAACTCTTCTACTAGGTCACTTAGATTGATGTCAATCGTATTTTTTACTTGATCAAAATGGCAAACCGTCAAGGTATTGTCGGCATCGGTTTCTACGAAAGTTAAAGTACCGTCACCTTTAGGGGATGTGCTGCAACTTGCCGTTACTAAAACTGTACACAAGGCTGCTGCGACTTTAAATCCTTTTATATTCTTCATATTTTCCTTATTTATTGAATTTTGTATTTATGTTTTTATATATATTGGGCTGCTATCGCTGATCTGTATTTAGAACGTACCGGGGTTTCATTTATCTTACCAGGAATAAATTTGGGCAATAATTTGAGTACTCTGATAAATTCTTTATCTATAGCGGGATGGATGCCTTCAACGATTATCACATCCGAAACGGTACCATCTCGTTCTATCACCAAATCAACCGTTCCTCTGCCGTTTACAGGATCTATATCCGGATATTTGAAGTGTTTACTGATAAAATCCATAAATTGGGAATTATTCAAAGAAGGAAATGCCCTTACTACTTCGGACTCTTCATAGATTTTATCCAAATCAATCTCTTTCCCTTTTCCGATGCTATCAATGGCATAACCTTTTTCCTCAATAACTGTTGCAGAGGTCTCACCAGTTAATGTGTCACATGAAACTGTCTTTACATCAGCTTGTTTGGTTGATTTTCCGGTACAACCTATTGTAATTATGAGGAAAAAACATAAAAAACAATACCATACATTCTTAATTACTGCTTTCATAATATTTTATTTTGATTCTGTTGCGAATTTAGATGTTATATATGAGAAAATAATATGATAATGGAATAAATAGTGAGATAACTTACTTTATTGATAATTAGATGGGTACCTTTGTGCTGGAATGAGTTATGAGACAAAATGAAGAATGAATTTATATAATAATGTATACTTTTACTTATTGTGAGTAAACGCTATTATAAAATCAATAAAACTCTCTTTACTCCTTTTTCTAAAATCGAACTTCTCGCATATTCGAATGGTGTACCGTTCAATACTTCGGGGTTGTACATCCAAAAGTTGTGCAACAGTTTCGAGAGATAAGTTTAAGGCTGTCAGATAACAGATGTCTTTTTCTCGCCCGGTGAGTGATGAATATTGTTCATTCAATCGAGTGGCAAAGTTTTGGTGAACGATATTTAACCAGTGTTGCAGTTTGTCTCTGTCGGCTGCGGGAATATACTTTTTTAGTTCTGTAATTTTGAGGAATGTTTGTAGTGCTTCAGCATCTGCTGATGAAACGGAGATGTCTTTTGCCCGGAACATGATTTCCAGCTGCTTTATGCGTATATCTTTTTCTCCTTTTTCATTCTGCAAAGCCATGATTTTATTCAAGGCTTCTTCTTGTTCCAGGCTATGCAGATTCTCGTTTTCTTCTATCATTGTTTGGAAGGTATCTATCTGTTCTTGTAACTTAATAGACCCTTGTTTCTGTTGGGATAACTCTTTTCCTTTCTGCTTCTTATACATTTTCAAGCTATAGAAGTAAAGGAGTATTAATACTATTACTATTAAGATTCCAATAGCAATAGTGAGATACCAACTCATTCGTATTTCAGCATTTTGCCTGAGGGTGATGGATTTGTCGTATTTTAGTTGTAATTCTCTGATTTCTGTACTCTTTAGTTCATCCCGAACGGAATCAATAACCGCAATGTAATTTTTAAGATATTTAATGGCTTTCTTATATTGTTTATTCTCTTCTGCTTGTTTATATAATGCAGAATAGATATTCACTTTTACATTTAGATCAGAAGTTTTTAAAGCTGCATGTAATAAACTGTCAGCCTGTTCTTTTCCTTTGAGTTTTTCCGGTGAAGAAATCTGTTCCAGTATCTGTAAAGTAGAATCCGGGTTTTCCCATAGTTGGGCTTCTGCCAACTCTAATAGCTTGGTAGTATTATCACGCTGACATGAAAAAAGGCATGTACAGCATAATAAGACATATAAGATAGTAGTTTGTCTATTTTTCATAATACTTGATTTGAATGTAAATTCAATAGACAAAGGTGAGAACAATTATTTTATTATATGTTTAAAAATGATTCATTTGCCTGTTATAATTATGCCATTTCCCTTTTTCTTATCCATCATCTTTTTTGTTTTATGAAGCAAAGCATCTTTTTTGTTTTTAAAGGTTTAAATGTTGTATCTATTATTTATAGGTAGTTGGTAGATTATTAATAAGTATTTGTCCGACTAAGGCAGGTTGATTTTTTAGTGAATTTGGCATAGGTATACAAAAAAACGCAGAGTGTATTTCTCTGCGTTTTTTTGTTTTTATGAAATGTTATTTATAACTCAATCACCAATGACTCTCTTGGTCCCATTGTCAGCGATTCACCGAATGCAACTGTCTTTCCACTAAGAATATCTTTTCCTTGTTTGGAATCTTTCAATATTTCTTTGTAGAATTTCAAAGGAACAGTAGTTTCGGCATCTGTACCATTCAACATTACGAATACGGTTTTACCTTCGTGCTGGCGGGCATACGCGTAAACACCATTCTGTACCATGAATTGCACCATGCTACCTTTGGCGATAACATCGTTTCCTTTACGCCAGTTCAATAAGGTCTTGTAGAAGTTATAACATTCGTTCTGTATCTTGCTGCGTCCTGCGGCTGTCAGTGCAGTTTCTGTATCGCCAGTCCATCCACCGGGGAAGTCTTTACGAACGTATCCGTCACTCTTGCTCTTTACACCGTTCATCATGATTTCCGTACCATAGTAGAGTTGCGGAATACGGCGGGTGGTAAGTAGCAAGGTAGAAGCTTGTTTCAGCATTGGCAGATTGTCGCCTTCACCCAGGAAGCGGTCGGTATCATGGTTTTCGATAAATGCCAATACGGAAGCCGGGTTGGGGTAGAGGAAGTCATATACGAAGTTATTGTACACGCGATCCAGACCTTTGAACCATGTTTCGGTCTGCTCGTTCTTGGCTGTGTTGATTTTATCGAAGAAGCTGAAGTCCATAACGGTTTTCAGGTTACTGTTCTTCGGGGCAGAGAGTTTGGAATCCATTTGCCACCAAGCTGTATAAGCCGGTTCGGTAACCCAGGTTTCGCCTACGGTGTTGTAGTTGGGGTATTCTTCGTTCAGCTCTTTCATCCAGTTGCTCATGGCGTCATAGTCGGCATACGGATAAGTGTCCATGCGGATACCGTCGATATTGGCGTACTCAATCCACCAGAAGCTGTTCTGTACAAGGTAGCGATATACGTGCGGGTTCTTTTGGTTAAGGTCCGGCATAGCGGTAACAAACCAACCGTCGTTCATCTGGTCGAAGTCGTATTGTGAAGTATAAGGATCAACGTGCGGAGTCAGTTTGAAAGAAGTCTGCACGAAGTTCTTTTCATGATCGGGATTGTTGAACCAGTCTTTAGACGGCATATCTTTAATCCATGGATGTTCTACGCCGCAGTGGTTGAAGATCATATCCATTACAATCTTGATGCCGCGGTCGTGGCATTTGGATATCAGTTGCTGATACTCTTCGTTGGTGCCGAAACGCGGATCAACTTTATAGTAATCGGTAGTAGCATAGCCGTGGTACGAACCGCCGGTCATGTTGTTTTCCAGTACCGGAGTGAACCAAAGAGCGGTTATACCCAGGTCGGAGAAGTAATCCAGATTTTGCTCGATACCTGCAAGGTCACCACCATGGCGGGCGTTCGGATCATTGCGGTCTACTTTGTATTCGGCCATACCGGGGATTTGGTCATTGTCCGGATTACCGTTTGCAAAGCGGTCGGGCATCAACAGGTAGAGGGCGTCGGAAGCATCAAAACCTTTGTGTTCACAGCTTTTCTTGCCGCGTGCTTTCAGTTCATACTCTTTGACGATTTTCTTTTTGCCTTGTGCAAAAGTGAGAGCTACTTTACCGGGTTTCACATCTTTCTCCAGGCTCAGGTAGACAATCAGGTAGTTCGGGCTTTCCAGCTTGACAGTGCTGCTCAAAGAAACGCCGGGATAGTTGACAGTAACGGAAGAGTTACCGATGTCTTCACCGTAGACCATAAGTTGGAGTTCGGGATTTTGCATTCCGGCGTACCAAAACGGAGGGTCGATTTTGTTTACGTTCATAGCTGCATACGTACTAAGGGAAAGTAAAAACGTTCCCAGGATAAGGAATAATTTTTTCATGATATTAGCTTTTCGTTATTATATCCGTATTTTGGTGCTAATATAAGCAAATAGCGGAGAAAGCTGCCGCTACTCCGCTATTATATACTTTATAATGTTATGCAAACGTTTTCACTTCTTTACTGTGTCTCTGGAAGTTTCTGTCTTTTTCGTATTTGTTGGTACTGCAATCACTTTCCCCTGAAAGAAGTCATCCACTTTCTTTTTCTCGCGAAGATCTTTCAGCCAAGTTTCGGCCGCACCATAATAAGTACTTAATCCTAATATTACATTTCCTTTATCATCTGTTTCGGGTTGCTCACTGCTGTTTTTGGGACGCGTTTTAAGGAAAGCCTCCAGACAACGTTCTGTATTCTTTTTATCTTTCAACTGATATTGGTAAACATATGCCATGTCATACAAGAGCTTATGATTTTCTATATCATATTTATCATATCTGTCTTGCATCGTTTTGATTTGCTCTTTAGGCATTAGTGCCATTTTATAACAGTCTGTGAGGCCGACATAGAGGCGTACCATAGCACTATCGGGTGGGGTAGCATATGCCACAGCTTCTTCCAGATATGCAACTCCTTGATCCTTCCATGACGTTTTGGAACAGGAGCGTCCTAAATAATATAGCAGATTCACATTACGCTTATCATATTGGCGAGCTACTTCCAATATATCATGTGCTTCATAAAACTTTTCTACTGCGTAATAACTGACTCCTAAATAATAACAGGTGGTAAATGTACTGTCTCCTAGGCTTAGTAACTGTTCGTATCTCTGTATTGCGGTCTGATAATCTTTCATCAGGCAGTATGCCAATGCATTTTGTTGGTTTACAACAACGTTTGTACTGTCTATTTGGCGGTATTTTTCAGTAGCTTCTATAGCATAATTATAAAATGCTCCTTCGATGTGCAGTCTTGCTGCTTTGGCAGCAGCCAGAAAATCGTTGGGATATTTTTCCTGTATGTTTTCATAGCATCCCAATGCTGCTAAAATATCATCTACCCCTTCAAAACTTTGAGCTTGTAGATGTAATGCAACAGCCGAGCTATCTGTTTCTGTAAGTAGACTGCTCTCTCCCAATGCTTCATCGAATTTCCGCTGATTCAGTAATAGAGTAATGTATTGGATACGGGCATATTTATTATCCGGATTCAGGTCCACTGCCTTTTGATAATATTTTAATGCCTGTTTGTTTTTTAATAATGACTTGCAGCACTCTGCAGCTTCAATATAAGCTCGTGGATTCAGAGAATCTTGCATCACGACTTCTTCATATACTTGAAGCGCTTCCCTGTTGTTACCAAGACTTTTCAGCGCTTTCCCTTTTTGATAGAGTAGGGGAACAGTCGGCGTCTCCTTATCAATAAGCGTCAATGCCGTTTCATAATCATAGTTTGCCATTGCTTCCTGAATGGGGTTGGTGTTTTGTGCCATCAGCAATGAAGAGGCACTGAAAAAGAGTAGAATAAAGAGTTTCCGCATAGTCTTTTTATCTTTAAAGTATTGCTTAATTGGCTGCAAGTTACTAAAAAGATTTACTTTACGAAATATTCGTAGCTTCTTTTAGATAGATTAACGAATAAAAATAGCGCCCCTTCAACCGAAGGAGCGCTAAAATATACCGGATGTTTTGAATGGCAAAGATACCACTCAACGCACATATCTTTTACATCAAGAATCCCAGCAAGATACCGGCAGCTACTGCTGAACCAATTACACCTGCAACGTTCGGACCCATGGCGTGCATCAGCAGGTAGTTTGTAGGATCATATTCCAGACCTACTACCTGAGAGATACGTGCCGAATCAGGTACGGCAGATACACCTGCATTACCGATCAACGGGTTGATCTTATTATCTTTCTTCAGGAAGAGGTTGAAAATCTTCACGAAGATCACACCTGAAGCGGTAGCAATTACGAATGACAATGCACCCAGACCGAAGATCTTGATAGAGTCGAGTGTCAGGAACTCAGAAGCCTGAGTAGAGGCACCTACTGTCAAACCTAATAAGATAGTAATTGTATCAATCAGCGGACCACGTGCCGTTTCAGCCAAACGACGGGTTACTCCACTTTCTTTCAACAGGTTACCGAAGAACAGCATACCCAACAAAGGCAGACCGGACGGAACAAGGAAACAAGTCAGCAACAAACCGATAATCGGGAAGATTACCTTCTCCGTGTGAGAAACTACGCGCGGCGGTTTCATACGGATCAGACGTTCGTGCTTGTTGGTCAACAGGCGCATGATAGGCGGCTGGATTACCGGTACCAACGCCATGTACGAATAGGCTGATACCGCAATTGCACCCATCAGATTAGGGGCCAGCTTGGATGAAAGGAAGATAGCCGTCGGACCGTCAGCACCACCGATGATACCGATTGCACCGGCTTGCATAGGATCGAAACCTATTTCCAAAGCGATCATGTAAGCACCGAAGATACCAAACTGAGCAGCAGCACCGATTAGTAACAACTTAGGATTGGATATCAGAGACGAGAAGTCCGTCATAGCACCAATGCCCAAGAAGATGAGCGGCGGATACCAACCGGAGGTTACTCCCTGATATAAGATGTTGAGTACAGAACCTTCCTCATAGATACCAACTTTCAGTCCGGCTTCCATGTTGAAAGGAATATTACCGATCAGCATACCGAATCCGATAGGAATCAGCAGCATCGGTTCAAATTCCTTGGCTACCGCCAAGTATATGAAGAACAAACCTACCAGGATCATAACAACGTGGCCTACCGTTGCATTGGCAAAACCCGTGTACGTCCAGAAGTCGGCAAGGTTGTTTCCTATAAATGTGATAAATTCTCCCATATTATTCAATAATTACAAGGTCATTACCTTCGAGAACGGAATCTCCTTTACTTACGTTGATCGCAGTAATTTTACCGTCTTTGTCGGCGTTGATATTGTTCTCCATCTTCATAGCCTCAAGGATAATAATGGTTTGTCCTCTCTTCACTGTATCACCCACATTGACTTTGATGTCGAGGATAACACCAGGAAGCGGTGATTTAACACCTGACTTGCCAGTAGAAGCAGCAGCCGGTTTCACTACCGGAGTTGCAGGAGCGGGAGCTGGAGTTGTAGGACGTACTACCGGTTTAACAACCACTTTCGGTGCCTTTTCCATTTCTACCTTGTAGGGAGTACCGTTCACTTCTACATGAGCGATATTTTCATCGATATCTCCAATGGTAACTTTATATGTATTACCGTTGATTTTATATTTATATTCTTTCATTGTTTTATCAATTTATAGGTGATTACTTTTTCTGAGGAGTTTCACGCAATGTGTAAATTTTCGAACTCCATGGTGAATAGCTGCGTTTTACACGGGTGATAGTAAGAACGGTGTCTTCCACATCGTGTACATCGCTTTGCATCTCGTACATAGCCATGGCAATAGCAGCAAATATTTCTCCCGGAGCTTCGCCCAGTTTCTTTTCTTTAGCTTCCTGTTTGTCAGTAATACCTTTAGCCTTCATTGCATTACGCTTACTGAGGCTTACAGATACCCTGCCAACAATCTTGAAAGCAATGAAAAGCAGAATCAAACCGCAGAATACTACACTCATGGCAGAAATAGACATACCGATACCATCGCTATCATGCTCTTCGAATTTCTCCATCTTAGCATTGCTGTCGATAGTTTTGTTGTTGGTACTCGGAGTTACGTATTTCTCTGCACTACCGTCTTTAACTTCCCATTTTTCGGCCGCATCACTTATGCGTGCATAAGACTGGTTAGCTTGTAATGCGCCTGCCGGTATGACTATCGAATCCAATAAATTGCGTCCTGAATCATATAAGCCAATCCAGTTTGTGTCATCCGGATTCAAGGTGAAGTTTGTGTGGAATGTACCACGTCTTGCTTCTCCATCGGCCCAGAATAATGCATGCTGACGAGGTTTCACCAAAGTCAGAATATCACCTTTGGGGATAAAATAGCTGGCACTATCTCGACCATTTTTAAATTTCAGATAACAGCCTGCCAGGTCGGCGCTGCCGTATGATCTGTTGAATATTTCAATCCATGCGCTGTGCAGGCCGTAATCGTCCTGATAATTACCTTCGTTGGTAATCAGCACTTCATTCAGCACCAGCTTATTGTTCGATTTCTTCTCTCCGCAGGAAGAGCATACACCTAACACCAGCAGCAAGGTAAAGAATATTCCGATTTTTGTTTTATTCATAATCGTTCTTGTTTTTAGTGTTAAAAGCCTGATTACAAAGGAATATTACCATGCTTCTTAGCTGGGTTGGACAATTTCTTAGTCTGCAACTGTTGCAAAGCGCGGATAATGCGGAAACGTGTGTTACGCGGTTCAATCACATCATCGATGTAACCATACTTAGCTGCATTGTAAGGATTAGCAAACAGCTTGGTGTATTCAGCTTCTTTTTCTGCCAGGAATTGAGCAGGATTTTCCTGTTCCTTAGCTTCGCGGGCATACAATACCTCAACGGCACCGGCACCACCCATAACAGCGATTTCAGCAGTAGGCCATGCGTAGTTCATGTCACCGCGGAGTTGCTTACAGCTCATTACGATGTGTGAACCACCGTAAGACTTACGCAATGTTACTGTTACCTTAGGTACAGTAGCCTCACCGTAAGCATACAGCAACTTAGCGCCATGCAGAATTACACCATTGTATTCCTGGCCTGTTCCCGGAAGGAATCCCGGAACGTCTACCAATGAAACGATAGGAATATTGAAAGCATCGCAGAAACGAACGAAGCGGCCACCCTTACGAGATGCGTTGCTATCGAGCACACCTGCCAGATACTTCGGCTGGTTGGCAACGATACCTACGGACTGTCCGTTGAAACGTGCGAAACCAATAATGATATTCTTTGAGTAATCTTTCTGAACTTCGAGGAACTCACCGTTGTCAACGATAGCAGCAATTACTTCGTACATATCATACGGCTTGTTCGGGCTATCGGGGATGATTTCATTCAGAGAATCTTCCAGACGGTCGATAGGATCGGTGCAATCTACGTAAGGAGCTTCTTCCAGGTTGTTCTGGGGAATGTAGCTCAACAGCTTACGCAACAAAGCCAAACCTTCTTCTTCAGTCTTGGCAGTGAAGTGAGTTACACCTGATTTGGTAGAGTGAACACTTGCGCCACCCAGATTTTCCTGAGTTACATCTTCACCCGTTACAGTCTTAACCACCTTCGGACCGGTAAGGAACATATAAGAAGTACCTTCCATCATCAACGTGAAGTCAGTCAGTGCAGGAGAGTAAACAGCACCACCGGCACAAGGACCGAAGATACCTGAAATCTGCGGGATAACACCTGATGCCAGGATATTGCGCTGGAAGATTTCAGCATAACCAGCCAAAGCGTTGATACCTTCCTGGATACGTGCACCACCCGAGTCGTTGATACCGATACAAGGAGCACCCATTTTCATAGCCTGATCCATAATCTTACAGATCTTCAGAGACATCGTTTCAGACAAAGAACCGGCAGAAACTGTAAAGTCCTGTGCGAACAGATAAACCAAACGACCGTCGATAGTACCACAACCGGTCACAACACCATCACCGGGATAGTGTTTCTTTTCCATACCGAAGTTGGTACATCTGTGCTCTACAAACATATCCATTTCTTCGAAACTACCTTCGTCGAGAAGCATGGCTATGCGCTCACGAGCTGTATATTTACCTTTCTCATGCTGTTTGGCAATCGCTTTTTCACCACCACCCAGACGTGCAGCTGCGCGGCGATCTATAAGCTCTTTAATCTTTTCAAGTTGATTACTCATTTTATTAAATATAATGGGTTAATACTATTTTTTTATTGTGAATTATGAATTACAAATGACGAACTGCCTGTAAAATAAGTAATTCGTCATTCCTAAATTCGTAATTAATGCATATTATTCCGGCTTTTCGCAAAGTTCTGTCAATACGCCCAGTGTTGATTTCGGGTGTAAGAAAGCAATGTTCAGACCTTCAGCACCTTTGCGCGGAGCCTTGTCGATTAAGCGAACGCCTGCAGCTTCTACTTCAGCTAATGCGTTTGCTACACCATCCTCGATAGCAAATGCCACGTGATGAACGCCTGCACCTTTGTTTTCGATGAACTTAGCAATAGTACTTTCGGGAGAGGTCGGTTCGAGAAGTTCGATTTTAGTGTCACCAACTTTCAGGAAAGCGGTTTTTACTTTCTGGTCTTCTACAGTTTCGATGTTGTAGCACTTCAGACCTAATACGTTCTCGTAATACGGCAGGGCTTCTTCAATGCTCTTAACAGCAATGCCCAGATGCTCAATGTGTGAAATCTTCATAACTATATTTATTAATGTTGGTATAATGTCTTAATCAAAGGCATAAAACAGCACAAAGAAAGAGATTTCTTCCTTAATAGAGAAATTTTTCGTCAATTAATTATTGGATATTTGAAGTTTAGAAAGGTTTTTTTAGACTTCTGTTCAGAAGTCGAGCAACAGGCGGACGTTAATCTGACGAGATGTCAGGTAATTGGGTACTGCAAACTGATTATTTCGGGTATCTGTCACCCAATAATAGGAGTTGACGTTGCTGATATTTAGCAAATTGAAAATATCCACCCCCAACCAAAGGCTGCGGATGCCGCGCTGATTTTCGCGTTCACTGCGGTCGATAATACAGCGGGACATACCTATATCCACACGTCGGTAAGGGGATGTACGGAACACGGCAGCCTCGCGTCCGCTATGTGGAGGGCCGAAGGGAAGACCTCCGGCAAGTGTACCTTTCAGGTTCATTTTCCACTTGCGGCTACCGGGAAAATAGTCTGTAAAATAGAGCGAAAGACGGTAGCGCTGATCGGTGGGACGGGGGAGCCATTGTCCGTTTATTTTCTCTTCGGTTTTCATCAGAGAGAAGCTCAGCCAAGAGTCTGTTCCGGGAACAAATTCACCGAACAGTTTCATGTCGATACCGGTGGCGTAACCTTTGGAAAGGTTGCGTCCGTAATAACTAATCCGTACATTATCTATATTATAAGGTATGAGATTGCTCAATGCTTTGTAATACACTTCCATGGAGAAGCGGAACGGGCGGTCCATGGCACGGAAATTATAGTCGCCACCTGCCACGAAGTGCAGGGAGCGCTGCGAACGGATGTCACGGTTCAGAGATACGGTAGCTATCCCGTCCACCTGGGTGGTATCCCGGAATTCTTTATAGAACGGTGCCTGATAATAGACTCCGGCAGCTACTCTCAGGGTGAATTTCTCATTGAATGCCGGAATCAGAGCCAGGGAGGCACGCGGGCTGAAAATGAATTCTTTGTTCCAGTCCCAGTAACTGCCTCGTATGCCGGCAGTCAGGGTGAATAGTCCGGCGGTGGAGCGGAAGCGGTATGTATCTTGCAGGTAAAATCCGTATCGTTTGCTGTCCGTTTCGTTGCGCGAACGGAGGGTGTAGAAGAGTTCCGGTCCTTCGGAAGTTTGTGGCATGGAGTATCCGGCAGAGTCGCGCATTTCCCATTCGCGCATCCGGTCTTTGATGCGCTCCCGTTTGAACTCCGCACCCCATTGCAGGGAGTGGCTTTTCAGTCGGTGGCGGCCTGTGATGGAATAACTTTGCACCTCTGCGGTAAGGTAATTGCGGGCATGTTCCATGTAAGTTCCCACGCCGATGGTTTCGGAAGTTTCCTCTTCGTTGGTAGTGCCGTCTACTTGTGTTCCGCTGTCCAGGGAGTTCAGCCAGTATTGCCCGGTGATGTCGTACGTTTCCTGTTCTTTCGTGTGGAAGGCGGAGGCTTGCAGGGTCAGGCTGTTCTGTTCGTTCAGTCGGTAGGTGGCGTAGGCGGTTCCGAACAGGGTGCGGAACAAATCTTTCTCCTGTCCTTCAAAATAGACTTTAAACTCACGTACATTGCTGAGAGTGCCGAAGCGGGTGTAGCGGTCTTCCGGCTGGAAGTTATAGCGGTTTTCTGAAATATTTCCGATGACACCTATTTCCCAACGCTTCGAAGGTGTCCAGTTCAGATAAGTCTGATAGTCGATATAACGCGGGTCGTATTCTCCTTTTGTATCCAGTGTGCCGAGCAGATATTGGTTGGTTTTATAACGGATGCCGTTTGTCCAGGTTAGCTTCTTGGTGGCAATTCCTACGTATGCCGAGGCTCCCAACAGGCTGACGGAGGCACTTCCTTCCAACCGTTCGGGTTTCTTGTAAGTGATGTCCAGCACGGATGACATTTTGTCCCCGTACTTGGCTTCATAGCCTCCCGTGGAGAAGCCGACGGATTGCACCATATCGGGATTGATGAAACTCAATCCTTCCTGTTGCCCGGAACGGATCAGTAAGGGACGGTATATTTCAATGCCGTTGACGTACACCATGTTCTCGTCGAAACTACCGCCGCGTACGTTATATTGCGAGCTGAGCTCATTGTTGCTACTTACTCCGGCCTGCGTGGCTATCACGGCTTCTATGCTTCCGCCCGAAGCGTCGGGGGCCAGGCGGTTTTGTTTGGTTTCTATCTGTTGGATGGTTCCGGTTTGCCGGCGACGCTCTGTTACGCTCACTTCACCCAGTTCAAAGTTCATCGGGGGTAAGGTTATGTTCAGACTGATATTTCCCTGCGGACGTACTAATTTTCGTTTGCGGGTTTGGTACCCCAGCATGGAGAAGATGACCGTTACGCTGTCCCGACTTTCGAATTTCAGTGAATATCTCCCTTTCAGGTTGCTGACTGTGCCTATAGCCGTCCCTTCCAATCGTATTGTTGCCAATTCAATCGGATTACCATTTTCATCCGTAACCGTTCCGCCTATCTTGACTGTTTTCTGGGCAAGGGCGGGAGTGGAGAATAGTATTATAAGAGCTGTCAGTAACCAAAAATGTCTCATACCTTTTCTATAACGGAGAAACTTCCCGAAACGTATATCAGGAGGTAAAAAAGAGCTTTTAACTTTGCTTCTTTATTTTTTATAGGTTCGTGTCACATATGTTACAACTCCAATCCGTGTTTCGTGCTATCTTTGCAGAAAAAATAGATTATGGAACAATTACATGCTCATGAAGTCCTTCACATGATGGAAGGCAACAGTTATTCGGAATCATCATTAAAAGAGGCAATCATCCAGAAATTCGGTGAGCATCAACATTTTTATACTTGCTCGGCAGAAGATATGGATGTGGATAAATTGATAGAGTTTCTGAAAGCGAAAGGTAAGTTTATGCCTGCTGACGATGGATTTACGGTGGATATAACGAAGGTTTGCAGCCATTGATGCTGATAACTTTAGTTCACCGTGGTATGAAATAGGTACGCGGACTACGCAGATAAAGCGGACCTATTTCATTATTACACCAGAAAGGACGGAAACCAGTCAACTTTCCCTCAAAATGGAAAAAAATAGAATCCGTCTCTCTTTTTGTAAAATAATGGAAAAATCTTATATTCTCTGCTTACAGGAAGTTAAGAGTTTGTGAACAAGAAGTTAACTCCTTGTCGACAAACTCTTAACTTCTTGCTGACAGAAAACGGAATTCTTATACTTTTCTGATAATCAATAATTAAGCATCGACTTTGAAGTGCCGTTTTGTAATTATAGTTGCCCATGTATTTTACATGCCCCTTCCACTTTGCATGTCTTTTTACTTTACGCTTCTTTCTGCTTTACATACTCTTTAACTAGCTCTTACATAGTACTTTCTTTAGCTTCGGATGCTTTACTTTTGTGTGCCTACAGCTGTGGTTTATGTGCTTCACAATTGTGGGTATGCTGCTTTACTAATGTGAAGCTCCTGAACCACATATGTGGACATACCGAAACATCGTTTGTCAATGGAAGAAATATAGGTTGTAAACAGAAGAAACATAGGCGGTTAGTGAAAGAAATGTAGGCCGGTTGGCGCAAGATTGTGATGTACTGAACGGATAAAGGCGTATGCCAAGTAAAAAAATGGCATACCCTCCATACTTTTCCTCATAAAACGGCATGAAAATAGCTGGTTACCAAACAGCCATTTTAAGCATCTTACATGATGTATTTGACAGATTATAAGCGATATATATTCATTTTACTTGGTGCAAGCAAATTTGCCTACACTTTATTTCTATTTGCTGCCACCACCGCTCTAACCCCGATGAACAAGGAGATACAAGACATGAGTGCAAGCGTGTAGGGAAAGGTGTGAATAAACTTTTTGTAACGGGGCTTTATGTATGCAACAAAAAAGATTTGAATACACATCTACAATAAAACAATTTGTACCTTTGTAGCCGAATACAATATTGAAACTATGGGAATTGTAATAGGAATAGACGTTGGTGGAAGTACTACAAAAATTGTTGGAATCAACGGAGAACAGATACAGTCACCGATGTTTATCACTGCGACTGATCCGGTTACTTCTTTGTTCGGGGCTTTCGGGAAGTATATTTATGATAATGGTATTCAGCTTTCGGATATAGAGCAAGTGATGCTGACAGGTGTGGGTAGTGCATTTGTAGATAGTCCGTTGTATGGTTTACCCACGGATAAGGTCGATGAGTTTATAGCCAATGGGTTGGGTGCACGTCATGCCACGGATATTGACCAGCTGATCGTGGTAAGCATGGGAACGGGCACTTCTTTCGTAAGAATCAATGGAGAAAAGATAGAGCATATTGGTGGTATGGCAATTGGCGGAGGTACTTTGCAGGGACTTTCCCGCTTGTTGCTGAAGACGCATGATTTCAGGCAGATTGCAGCAATTGCCGAGAAAGGCGACATTACCCGTGTAAACTTGCAGATTGGAGATATTTGCAATCGTCCTTTGCCGGATCTTCCGGTGCATGCCACTGCTTCGCTGTTCGGAAAAGCGGATAGTAACGCTTCGCAGGAAGATATTGCAAAAGGGATTATTTATATGGTGCTGCAAACGATAGGTGGTGCAGCTGTGTTGTCTGCGCTGAATGGTCCTATCAAAGATTTCGTCTTGATTGGTAATCTTACTAAATTTCCGCAGTGCCAGGAGGTTTTTCCGAATATGGAAAAGATATATGGGGTGCACTTCCATATTCCACCCTATGCGGAGTATAGGACGGCGATAGGGGCGGCACTGGCATATTTATCTAAGCATTAGCAGCCACTTCCATACTGGGATAACCTCTATTCCTATATGATTATCCATTTGCAGCACACTTTCCTCATCGAAAGTGATAACGAGAAACCGTTTGCAAGGCAATACCTTGGACAGTTTTATTAATGCATCCGTTTCCCGTTCCCTGGTTTCCAAGTCTTTTATACTATATGATACCTGTATGGCCCATTCTTTTTCCGGAATATAGAAATCGACTTCTATCCCTTTATTATAAAAGAATACGGCATCTTCTTTCCCGAATTGGCGAATCAGGCTGATTGCTACCAGATTTTCAAGCAAAGATGTATTTCCGTCTATCAGGAATAAATTGAGTATTCCGTTATCTGTGAAATAATATTTGCTGTTGCTTTCTTTCTCAGCCAGTTTAGCGGCAATATTATTGATGCGTTGAAGAAGCCAGGCCGACTCTGCATATTCAACGTATTTTATGGCAGAAGTTGTGCTGAGTTTGCTGCCCGTAGTGGATACTATATTGGCTATACGGTTGAAAGATATAGGTTGTTTTATGCTTTCCGCCAGTTTTTTAATCATAATCTTCAGCCCGAAAGTGTTCGTTATGGCATTTCTGGCAGCGATATCTCCTAAATATATCTTTTGATATACGCTGGTGAGATAGTTCCTTTTTGCTGCAAGAAGTGCACCTTCGGGGAAACCGCCATTATGGAAGTAGTCAATAAAACGGTTCATTACGGCAGCTCTGGATTCTGTACCCAATAGAGACAGCTCGTCATAAGCTGTGTGGTGGACTTCCAGAAATTCCGGGAAACTGTAAGGATATACATTGATTGTAATATACCTGCCTCCTAATGTCGTTTGTATGTCACTGCTAAGCATTTTGGCATTGCTTCCGGTGATGTATACCTTATATTTTTCATCCGCTAAGCGTCGGGCAAACTTTTCCCAGCCTTCTATATTTTGTATTTCGTCGAGGAAAAGTATAGGCCTCTTTCCATACATTTCGAGGTGAGCTTCAATGATGAGGTTGAGCTCGGAAACTTGCAATCCGTCTAAGCGTTCATCTTCGAAGTTGATATATAGCATACTGTCCCATCCAACGCCTTCAGTGAGTAATTGCTGGATGCGTTGATAGATCAAGAAAGATTTTCCGGCGCGCCTGATGCCTATAAGTACATAATTACCGAAATCTTCAAAATGAAAGTCTCTCTTGAAGACCTCGTAACGCTGAACCTCTTTCTGATTGTCCAGCATGACTGATTTTAATAGTTGCTTATCCATACTGTTTAATCTGCTGGATAAAAAGCAAGGTGGTTTATCCAATCTTTTGGATGAAACGGTGGTGTTTTTATCCAATCGTTTGGACAAAGATACTTAAAATCCTTTTAGGAAGCAATAAAGCAGTCTAAAGTTTATGCTTATGTTTCAGAAAAATACGGTGAAAAGCTTGACTTCGGCTTTTGTATGTAGTATATTTGTATCCGTAATCTTGACTCATATTCAATTTTAAATTAGCATAAGAGGAGGAGCATTGCTTCTCCTCATTTCTGTATCCTCCCTTTTCATGCTTCCTGAATACCACACTCCAATACTCCCGATGCCACACCTCAGTTTCCCGAATGCCACACCTCGGCAGGTGAAATGCCACAGGTTTCACCCGCTAACATGTGGCATTTGGAGGATTAAAGTGTGGCATTTGTCTTGTTAACATGTGGCAAATGCATCGTCTGTTTGTGGCAAGCGCATCATCTGTTCCGTAAGTGTGCCAGCAATGCAGTCGGCTATCTAAATTCGCTTAGAGGAGTTAATAATATGTAAATCTGCTCTTGACAACAATTCGGTTCTCAAGTTCGTAACGGTTCCTCTTTCAACAGCCATTTCCAAACAGGAATCACATGAATAGAGACACCGCTTTCGTGAGTAATAATCCGTTCTTCATCCCGTGTGATAATACACATATTATCCATTGGAAAAACACGGTTTAGCTTGATGAGGCCTTCCACTTCTCGCCGACAGGTTGTTTCATCCATCAGAGAGTAGCTGACCTGAATAGCCGTTTTTGCTTCCGGTATGACGAAATCCACTTCTATGTTTTGGTTGTAGAAGTAGAGCTGGGCACCGTATCTCTTATATAAATGAATAGCGACGATGTTTTCTAAAAGAGAAGTATTGCCATCAAGCAAAAAGATACTCAGTAAGCCATTGTCTATAAAATAATGCTTCATGTTTGAATTGCGCTCGGCAAATTTGGCGGCATAGTTCTCTATAGGGAATATGAGGCAGGATTCTTTTAAATAACGGATGAACTCGATGACGGTTGCTTTGCTTATTTTTATGCCAATAGAACTGATTAAGTTAGCCAATCGTGTATATGAAACAGGTTGCTTGACATTCTCGGCCAACCTTCGCACCAGTAATCCCAAAGCTTCTTCGTTTCGAACTTTGTTTCGCACAATTAAATCGCTGAAGAATATTTTACTGTAAATGTCATTCAGCCAGACTCTTTTAGCTATGACATCGGTTAATTCAGGAAAGCCCCCATACAGGAAGTAGTCATTGAAGGCCTTGCTTACTTCGGCAGCTTGTTTGCCATACATCCAGTTCTTGGATAAAATGATATCCCGGGCATTCAGATATTCAGCAAAGGAATAAGGATAGACATCTTTATTCCAGAAACGTCCCCCCAATGTAGTGGCAATTTCCCGGCTCAGCATTTTGGCATTGCTACCGGTGATGTAAATGTTATACTTCTGGTTTGCCAGGCGTCGGGCAAAGTGTTCCCAACCTTCGATATTCTGTATCTCATCAAAGAAAAGTAAAGGACGCAAATCAAACAGGCTATGATATGCTTGCAGGATTAGGTCTAAATCATCCGCTGTCATTTGTCGGAGGCGCTCATCGTCAAAATTGATATAAACAATTTCATTGATGTTATGCTCTTCGCGTAGTAGTTGCTGGATGCGCTGATAAAGTAAATAGGATTTTCCGGCTTGTCGGATACCTACGAATACGTAGTTCCCCTTCTGCTCAAAAAAGAACGGACGTTCTGTCAGAGAAATTTCATTCACAAACTCCTGACCCTCTATGATGATTCTGCGGATTACTTCTCTTTCTACCATAAGAACATGAATTATGTAAGAATTGATGGCAAATATAATACTTTTGTTTTGTATGCAGAACGAATTTTATGCTTTTTTGTTTCCTATACAAAACACCTTAGGCTATACTACCGATTGTTCTATACCGTTCGGATGTAAAAATACCAAGAAATTTCAGATGGAACTTTTTGCTCTTCAAGAAAATACTACTATCTTTGCGCCCAAATTTATGAGCTAATATAATGTCTCACTCAATTAATTATTAAACAACTTATTTATTTAATGGAAAACTTAAAAAATGTAGCGCCTGTTGAAGACTTCAACTGGGATGCTTATGAAAATGGCGAAACCTTCGGTGGTGCCAGCCACGAAGAGTTGGAAAAGGCTTACGACAGTACGCTTAACAAAGTTAACGACCGTGAGGTAGTTGACGGAACTGTAATCGCGATGAACAAACGTGAAGTTGTTGTGAACATCGGTTACAAATCAGACGGTATCATTCCTCTGAATGAATTCCGCTACAATCCTGACTTGAAGATCGGTGATACTGTAGAAGTATACATCGAAAACCAGGAAGACAAAAAAGGACAGTTGGTTCTGTCTCACCGTAAAGCTCGCGCTACTCGCTCTTGGGACCGTGTGAACGCTGCTTTGGAAAACGAAGAAATTATCAAGGGTTACATCAAGTGCCGCACAAAGGGTGGTATGATTGTAGACGTATTCGGCATCGAAGCTTTCTTGCCGGGTTCTCAAATCGACGTGAAGCCTATCCGCGACTACGATGTATTCGTTGGCAAAACTATGGAATTCAAGGTTGTTAAGATCAACCAGGAATTCAAGAACGTGGTTGTTTCTCATAAGGCTCTTATCGAAGCTGAACTGGAACAACAGAAGAAAGAAATTATCGGTAAGCTCGAAAAAGGACAAGTTCTTGAGGGTACCGTTAAGAATATCACATCTTATGGTGTATTCATCGACTTGGGTGGCGTAGACGGTTTGATTCACATCACTGACCTGTCTTGGGGCCGCGTAAGCGATCCGAAGGAAGTGGTTGAACTCGATCAGAAGCTCAACGTTGTTATCCTTGATTTCGACGATGAGAAGAAGCGTATCGCTCTCGGTCTGAAGCAACTCACTCCGCATCCTTGGGATGCTCTTAGCGCTGAACTGAAAGTGGGTGACAAGGTGAAGGGTAAAGTAGTGGTTATGGCTGACTACGGTGCATTCATCGAAATCGCTCCGGGCGTTGAAGGTTTGATCCACGTATCTGAAATGTCTTGGTCACAACACTTGCGTTCTGCACAAGACTTCATGAAGGTAGGTGACGAAGTGGAAGCAGTAGTTCTGACTCTGGACCGCGAAGAACGTAAGATGTCTTTGGGTATCAAACAACTGAAGCAAGATCCTTGGGAAACTATCGAAGAGAAGTATCCTGTAGGTTCTAAGCACACTGCTAAAGTTCGTAACTTCACTAACTTCGGTGTATTCGTTGAAATCGAAGAAGGTGTTGACGGCTTGATCCACATCTCTGACCTGTCTTGGACTAAGAAGGTTAAACATCCTTCTGAATTCACTCAGATCGGTGCAGACATCGAAGTTCAGGTACTGGAAATCGACAAAGAAAACCGTCGCTTGAGCCTTGGCCACAAGCAACTCGAAGAAAACCCTTGGGATGTATTCGAAACAGTATTCACTGTAGGTTCTGTACACGAAGGTACTATCATCGAAATGCTGGATAAGGGTGCTGTTGTTGCTCTGCCTTATGGCGTAGAAGGTTTCGCTACTCCGAAACACCTCGTTAAGGAAGATGGCTCTCAGGCTCAGATGGATGAGAAACTGTCATTCAAGGTTATCGAGTTCAACAAAGATGCTAAGCGTATCATCCTTTCTCACAGCCGTATCTTCGAAGATGCTGCAAAGGCAGAAGAAAGAGCTGAAAAGAAGGCTGCTGGTAAGAAGCCGGCTGGCAATAAGAGAGAAGACGCTCCGGCTATTCAAAACCAGGCTGCTTCTACTACTCTGGGCGACATCGACGCTCTGGCTGCTTTGAAAGAGCAAATGGAAGCTGGAAAGAAGTAATCACTTCTATAGATAGATAAAGATGAGAGGGCACTTACTTGAAAGTGTCCTCTCTTTTTTTATATTTGGGTAGAATCTTGGGGAATAAAGTGTGCTTTTTTATTTTATGATTATCTTTGCAGAATAGTGGTTGAATGTGGTGGCTCTGAATCTACCGCATTCTGAATGGTATAAATAATTTAATGTAGATTTACTATGCGAAACATTATTAAGAATTTGGGAAGCATTATGTTGCTGACCTGTTTGTCTCTCATCCTGCTGACCGGATGCAGTCGGAAGTCTCAACTGAAATTAGCAATAGAAATGGCTAATAAGCAGTGTCCTATGAGTATAGGAACGACAGGCGAAATATCGAGCATTACTTTTGATGGAACGGATGTGATATACAGTCTGTTGATGAATGAAGACTATCTGGACTTGGATGCCTTGGGGAAGAATACCGATGCAATGAAGTCTGCTGTAATGGTTATGTTCAAGAATCCGAAAGGGGAAATAAAGTCGATGCTGGAAATGGTAGTGGATACTAAATCCGGTATTAGATTAATATATAAAGGAAAGTCTACCGGCAAAGAAGTGGAATGTAGACTGGACACTGAAGAGCTGAAACGCATCTTGAATCAGAAGGGAACGGAAAAAGAGAGTGAGCGGCAGAAGTTGGAAGAACTGGTGAATGTTACCAATGTGTCATGTCCGATGACGATAGATGAGGCTACCATTCTTAATAAGTTAACGATAGAGGCGGATAAAGTGGTATACAATTATACGATTGATGAAGAAAAAGTAGCAATGGCTGCTTTAAAGAGTAATGAGGAGCAGATGAAACAGAATATAAAGGGGGCTTTGAATGTATCCGAACCTTCCTTAAAAATGTTCCTGGAAGCATGTGTGAAGGATAATAAAGGGATAGCATACCGATATGTAGGTGATACCTCTGGTGAAAATATAGAATACCTTTTTACTGTTGCTGAACTAAAAGAGCTTCTGTCCAAATAAATAAGGATTGTTCAGAATGTATTGCTAATGGAAAAGTTTGAATTACATATACTGGGTTGCGGTTCTGCGCTGCCTACTACCCGTCATTTTGCCACTTCGCAAGTGGTGAATGTGCGTGACAAACTTTATATGATAGACTGCGGAGAAGGATCGCAATTGCAATTCCGCAAGTCCCGACTGAAGTTTTCCCGCTTGAATCATATTTTTATTTCTCATCTGCATGGAGATCATTGCTTTGGTTTGTTGGGATTGATATCTACGCTCAATCTGCTGGGGCGTACGGCTGAGTTGCATATTCATTCACCGAAAGGATTGGAAACCCTATTGACTCCGATGCTAAGTTTCTTTTGCCGGCAAATGACGTATAAGGTTCTTTTCCATGAGTTTGAGACGAAAGAACCCGGAATGATCTATGAAGACCGTTCTCTGACAGTGACTACCATTCCATTGCGTCATCGTATGCCTTGTTGTGGCTTTCTGTTTGCAGAGAAGCAGCGGCCCAATCATATCATTCGGGAGATGGTTGACTTTTATGAAGTGCCGGTATACGAGTTGAATAGGATAAAGAATGGAGAAGACTATGTGACTCCGGAAGGTAAAATCATTTCCAATTCTTTACTGACACGTCCGTCTGATCTACCGCGTAGTTATGCCTATTGTTCGGATACCATCTATATGCCTGAGATTGCAGAACAGATAAAAGGAGTAGATTTGCTATTCCATGAGGCCACTTTTGCAAATGCAGACTTGCCTCGTGCCAAAGAAACTTTTCATACTACTGCTGCTCAGGCGGGAGAGATAGCCAAGGTGGCAGGAGCGAAGAAGTTGGTAATCGGGCATTTTTCTGCCCGCTATGAAGATGAGAATGTTTTGCTTAAAGAAGCTTCGGCTATTTTCCCCGAAACAGTGCTGGCTAAGGAAACGCTGTGTTTGGAGGTATAAATGATAATCACTAACAAATTATCATTTAACCGTCTGTTTTTTGTTTTATCGAACCGAATGCCGTATATTTGTACGGAATAATCTGAAAACATAGGCTTATAGATGAGAAAGTTACTCTACTGTTTTTTCTTTTTGTTGACTTTTTCGTCGCAGTCCGTGGCATGGGCGCAGGACGGTCGGAAGCAGGAAACGGCTCAGAAAGAGCAGCCGTCTTCTACTATTGTGCTGACTGTTTCGGCAGAAAACCGGGTACGTGTGCAGAATGCAGAACCCGGCTCCCAGATGGAAGTCTACAATATTGTAGGCGTGAAACTTACCACGATACGCATTGACTCTACGGATGTCACCGTTCAGGTGAATTTGCCTAAAGGTTATTACATCTTTAAGATTGGGAATGTCGTGCGGAAAGTGGTAATCAAATAAACGAAACGGAATAGATACTTATGAATCCTTCCTATAATGAACGCGAAGTGCTGGAGCTTCTACAAGATGAAAGTACACAAAAGCGAGGGTTTGAGTTGATTGTTGCGCAATATAGCGAACAATTATACTGGCAGATCCGTCGTATGGTGCTTTTGCATGAAGATGCCAATGACTTACTTCAGAACACGTTCATTAAGGCATGGACCAATATCGATTATTTCCGTGGAGATGCGAAGCTTTCTACCTGGCTCTATCGCATCGCTTTGAATGAATGTTTGACTTTCCTAAATAAACAACGCGCTGTAACTACTGTTTCTATCGATGATGAAGATGCTTCTGTACTTCAGAAGCTGGAAAGCGATCCCTATTTCTCCGGCGACCGGGCACAGAAGTCGCTGCAGAAAGCACTGCTTACACTGCCGGAAAAGCAGCGTATGGTATTCAACTTAAAGTATTACCAGGAAATGAAATACGAGGAGATGTCCGACATCTTTGGTACATCTGTCGGCGCTCTGAAAGCCTCTTATCATCATGCCGTGAAAAAAATCGAGAAGTTTTTGGAGGGAGAGGTTTAAACCTTTACCCCAAAACATAGTCTAACCTAACAGAGAGGAAAAAAGCTTATGAAAGAAGAAGATAACATATTGAAGAAGGTAGGGAAGGAAAATGTTTTCCGTGTTCCTGACGGATACTTTGAGAATCTTACTTCAGAGGTGATGAGCCGGCTTCCCGAAAAGGAAACACCTGCAATTATTAAGAGAGAACCTACGAAGTGGGAGAGAATAAAGCCATGGGTATATATGACTGCCATGTTTGCCGGCGCAGCATTGATTATCCGCGTTGCTTCTACTGACCGTACACCTGTTAACAACCGGATGGCGATGGACGAACCTGAAACCGAAGTTGTTTCTGATGAATATATCAGTGCTGTGCTGGATAATTCCATGCTGGATGATTATTCGCTGTATGTCTATCTCACAGACGCCGGTGCAGAGTGATGTGAGTAACAACTTAACTGTATGAGAAGAAAATGAAAAAGCTGATTGTTTTGTTTATTGTGATGTGCAGTTTCATCCCCTTGTCGTGGGCTATGGACGGATGTAATCAACATTTGTCTCCTGACGAATTCCGTGCCAAGCAGAAAGCGTATATCACTGAGAAAGCCGGATTGACTAAGGAAGAAGCCGCTAAATTCTTTCCCGTTTATTTTGAATTACAGGACCGCAAAAAGCAACTGAATGACGAAGCATGGAACTTACTTCGAAAAGGAAGGGATGAAAAGACGACCGAAGCGCAATATAATGAGATTCTAGAAGGCGTATACGATGCCCGTATTGCTACCAACCGTCTGGAGAAAACTTACTATGAGAAGTTTAAGAAGATACTTTCGAACAAAAAGATATATTTAGTACAGCGTGCTGAAATGCGTTTTAACCGTGAGTTGCTGAAGGGGATGCATCATAAAGGTGGAGAACCTCAAAAACCGCAAGGAAAGAAAAAATAAAATAGGCATAAAAGGGAAGAAGTTGACAAGGGGACAAGGGCCATGCGGTATGATAATGCAAGCCCCTTGTCCCCTTGTTCTTTTGTTAATTTACCCTTTCCCCCCTTGTCAACTTCTTTCCTTGTCAACTTCTCTCTCCAGCTTTTTAGCTTCGTTCCAGATGGCGTCCATCTCTTCCAGAGTCATATCATGCAGGTTTTTGCCTTCCTTGATGGTGTGCGCTTCCAGATAATTAAAGCGGTTGATAAACTTCTGGTTGGTGCGTTCTAATGCATTATCCGGATTGATCTTGTAGAGGCGTGCGGCATTGATAAGGCTGAATAGTACATCCCCGAATTCGGCTTCTGCCTTGTCCTTATCCATATTGGCCACTTCTGCCTGAAACTCCTGGATTTCTTCTTTTACCTTATCCCACACTTGTTCCCGTTCTTCCCAGTCGAAGCCGACGTTGCGGGCTTTGTCCTGAATACGGTAAGCTTTGATGAGTGAAGGAAGGGCGGCAGGAACACCACTCAACACACTCTTGTTTCCACCTTTCTCTCTTAACTTCAGTTGTTCCCAGTTTTCGGAAACTTGTCCGGCAGTATCGGCTTTTACGTCACCGAACACATGGGGATGGCGGAAGATTAATTTCTCGCAAAGGTGATCGCATACATCTTTCATGTCAAAATCGCCTTTCTCGGAACCTATCTTTGCGTAGAAAGCTACGTGTAGCAAGACGTCTCCCAGCTCTTTGCAGATATCATTTTTATCGTCACGTATCAGGGCGTCACAAAGTTCATAAGTTTCTTCAATGGTGTTGGGACGCAGACTTTCGTTAGTTTGCTTGCGGTCCCAGGGACATTTCTCGCGGAGTTCGTCGAGTATGTCCAGGAAGCGTCCGAAGGCTTCCATCTGTTCTTTTCTTGTATGTAACATATCTTTATAGGGTTATTTATTGCAATGTGTATAATAGGATATAAGCAACCCGACTACTTCGGAGTAGTTCTTGCGACCACTTTGTATCTTGTTTCCTTTCAGGTATAGGTCGTATATCCAGTCTTGTATATCTCCGATGAGTGGACTGTATTTTTCCGTCCAGTATTCCTGATTACTTTTAGCCAGTTCAATGATTTCGGGGCGAATCCGGTTGAAGAGCTCTTTGTATTCTTCTTCATTCATCAGTCGGCGGGCATTGACAAGTACATGTCCCAGCACTGAAAAGTATCCGCAGAAACGGATACCTCGCGCTTGCGAACGGGTACAGACCTGATAAGCATAGAAGTTAGCTTCCGCCTCGCTGGAGATGCCCAATAAATGTGCCAGTTCATGCGCATACGTGGCAGGATACTGTGAAGGGAGCAGATCTCCATTCAAGGTAAATTCACAGAAGAAAGGTCCCATGCTACCGGTGACGCCCACCATGGAAATCAGCGGAGTGAAAAGCATTGTCTTCACCCGTGGTGACTTATGGAAAGGATGATGTACACCCAGCGTATCACTGATCTGATTGTATCCGCGAACAGTTTCCCGGCGGATGAGGTCCTTGTTGATAGTGGTTACATCTACATACGATCCATTCAGTTTGTCAACGTAATCATCAACGAAGTTCCGGAAGTTCTCGGGAGTGTATGCGGTATAAGGAATCTTTGTCCGTTGGTAGAAATTGGGCTGTGAATAATTAAGTCCCCAAGCCAGATAGAACCAGACGTATATCCATAACAGATATTCAATATCATTCAGCAAGATGCGTTTCCACTTTTTCTTCTGAAAGCGGCGGGCATAGGCAGGGTAGAGGAGTACGCCCGCAATGCTGAGGGCTATGAATAAGTCGCCTATGGCAAAGGGAATGAGGCGGGAGAAAGACGAAAGAATATAAGCTATGACAGGATATACGCTGTGTGCATATATTTTTCCCATAGCCGGAATGAGCTGTGTGGCCCAGACTACTAACAAGAGTGTGCATAGCACGATATAACGAATCTTCAGCTTATATTTCATCGCAAATTTATTTGAAAGGCAAAAATATACATTTATTAAATGTCACGTAGGAAATTAGCTTTATATTTGCAAAAAAACTATTAATAAGCAACTTAAGTAACGACATTAGACACTGTAATTATGACTGATCAAAATGACATTGAACGCTATTGCCGTAATTGCGTTTCACGCGATTTCGTGAATGGCAGAGGACTGGTTTGCAAGCGTACCGGGGCTATTCCTGCATTTGTAGGTGAATGTGAAAGCTATCAGAAAGATGAAGAGCTGGAGAAAATGGCTCCCACTCCTAAGCCTGAAGATTATTCGGGATATGTAGACAGAGAGAAACTGTTGGCTGAGGAGAATTTACCGAAAGCTGTATTGTTCGGAGTGCTGGCATGCATTGCAGGTGCTGTGGCTTGGGCTTTGATCTCTATTTCTACCGGATACCAGATGGGATATATGGCCATTGGTGTCGGTTTCCTGGTAGGATTTGCGATGCGCCAGGGGAAAGGAATACGCCCTATATTCGGCATTATTGGTGCTGCTTTGGCGTTGATAAGCTGTGTGATGGGAGATTTCTTCTCTATCGTAGGTCTGGTGGCCAAAGAATATGAAGTCTCTTTTATGGACGTCCTTTTCGACGCCAGTTATGGTGAAGTGATGTCTGTGGTAATAGAAAATATGGCTTCCATGACAATCGTATTTTATGGAATTGCTCTTTATGAAGGTTATAAATTGTCGTTCTCTGCACAGAAAGCGCCGGAGGGTGGCAAGATTTGAATTTAATTTAGTAATTTTGCGCCCGTTATTCGCGATAAAATAAATTATATACAGATTTAAAAGATATGGAATTAGCAAGTAAGTACAACCCTGCTGACGTAGAGGGAAAGTGGTACCAGTATTGGTTGGACCACAAATTATTCAGTTCAAAACCCGATGGTCGTGAGCCTTACACCATCGTCATTCCGCCCCCTAACGTCACCGGCGTGCTCCACATGGGACACATGCTTAATAATACCATTCAAGATATTCTGGTACGCCGTGCCCGTATGGAAGGTAAAAATGCCTGCTGGGTACCGGGTACTGACCACGCTTCTATCGCTACGGAAGCGAAGGTAGTAAATAAGCTGGCTGCACAAGGTATCAAGAAGACGGATCTTACCCGTGACGAATTCCTGAAGCATGCCTGGGAGTGGACAGATGAACATGGTGGCATCATCCTGAAGCAGTTGCGTAAACTCGGTGCTTCCTGTGATTGGGACCGCACCGCTTTCACTATGGACGAAAAGCGTAGCGAAAGTGTATTGAAAGTATTTGTAGACCTCTACAATAAGGGACTGATTTACCGTGGTGTACGTATGGTAAACTGGGACCCGAAGGCTTTGACTGCCCTTTCTGATGAAGAAGTTATCTACAAGGAAGAGCATGGTAAACTGTATTATCTTCGCTATAAAGTGGAAGGTGATGCGGAAGGACGTTATGCCGTAGTAGCTACTACCCGTCCTGAAACGATCATGGGTGATACCGCTATGTGTATCAATCCGAACGACCCGAAGAACGAATGGCTGAAAGGTAAGAAAGTAATCGTTCCTTTGGTAAATCGTGTGATCCCGGTAATCGAAGACGATTATGTAGATATTGAGTTCGGTACAGGTTGCCTGAAAGTAACCCCTGCGCATGATGTGAATGACTATATGCTGGGTGAAAAGTATAACTTGCCAAGCATCGATATCTTCAACGATAACGGTACATTGAGCGAGGCTGCCGGTCTTTATATCGGTATGGATCGCTTTGATGTTCGTAAGCAGATTGAGAAAGACTTGGATGCTGCCGGCCTGTTGGATAAGGTGGAAGCCTATACCAATAAGGTAGGTTATTCCGAGCGTACCAACGTAGTTATAGAGCCGAAGCTTTCTATGCAGTGGTTCCTTAAGATGCAGCATTTTGCAGATATGGCATTGCCTCCTGTAATGAATGATGATCTGAAATTCTATCCTGCCAAGTATAAGAATACCTATCGCTACTGGATGGAGAACATCAAGGACTGGTGTATCAGCCGTCAGTTGTGGTGGGGACATCGCATTCCGGCATACTTCCTTCCGGAAGGTGGATATGTGGTAGCTGCTACTGAAGAAGAAGCTCTGAAACTGGCAAAAGCGAAGACCGGCAATCCGGCCCTGACTATGGAAGACCTTCGTCAGGATGAAGACTGTCTGGATACTTGGTTCTCTTCCTGGTTGTGGCCCATCTCTTTGTTTGATGGTATCAACAATCCGGGTAATGAAGAAATCGATTATTACTATCCGACAAGTGACCTGGTAACCGGTCCGGATATCATTTTCTTCTGGGTAGCCCGCATGATTATGGCAGGTTATGAATATGAAGGAAAGATGCCGTTCAAGAATGTGTACTTTACGGGTATCGTTCGCGATAAGTTGGGACGTAAGATGTCCAAGTCCCTTGGTAATTCTCCCGACCCGTTGGAACTGATTGAGAAGTTTGGTGCAGATGGTGTGCGTATGGGTATGATGCTTGCAGCTCCTGCTGGAAATGACATCTTGTTCGATGACGCTCTTTGCGAACAGGGACGTAACTTCTGTAACAAGATATGGAATGCTTACCGCTTGGTAAGTGGCTGGACAATTGATGATAACCAGCCTATTCCCGAAGCGGCTAAGCTGGCGATATCTTGGTTTGAATCCAAACAGAATGAAGTTACAGCCGAGGTAGCGGATTTATTCAGTAAATATCGCCTGAGTGAAGCTCTTATGGCTGTCTATAAATTGTTCTGGGATGAATTCTCTTCCTGGTTCCTTGAAATCATTAAGCCGGCTTACGGACAAGGCATTCACAGTACGGTTCGTAATGCTGCGATTTGCTATTTTGATAATTTGCTTCGTCTGCTTCATCCGTTCATGCCATTCATTACCGAAGAGCTCTGGCAACAGATGTATGAGCGTGAGGAGGGTGAGAGCATCATGGTATGTCCTTTGAGTATGAATGCCCATGTAGACAGCGAGATGATTCAGCAATTCGAAGTGGTGAAGGAAGTTATCAGTAACGTTCGTTCCATCCGTTTGCAGAAAAACATAGCTCAGAAGGAAACACTGGAATTGCAGGTGGTTGGTGAGAATCCGGTTGATGCATTCAACTTGGTTATCATGAAGATGTGTAATCTCTCGGCAATTGATGTGGTAGATACTAAAACCGAAGGTGCTGCTTCATTCATGGTAGGAACTACGGAATATGCCGTACCTCTGGGGAATATGATTGATGTAGAAGCTGAAATAGCCCGTATGGAAGCAGAATTGAAGCACAAAGAAGGTTTCCTGCAAGGCGTCATGAAGAAGCTGAGCAATGAGAAGTTTGTGAATAATGCTCCTGCCGCTGTCCTTGAACTGGAACGTAAGAAACAGGCGGATGCGGAAAGTATTATCAACTCTCTGAAAGAGAGCATTGCTGCGCTGAAGAAATGATTTATTTAAGTAGGTGAGCATAATTAGTTTATATGATGGTAAATGATAATTTAGCGGCGAGGGAATGGGTACGCGGACTACGCGGATAAGGCGGACGAATGCGGATTAAAATTTCCCTGCGGCGTGCAAGTAATTTTTCAGACGCGGATGACGCGGATGACACGGATCTCTTTTTTTCCATCCGGATAAGATGCAGTAAACATAGCGCAGCCTTTAAAATCCGCGTTATCCGCGTCATCCGTGTCTGAAAGATTACTTGCACGCCGAAGGAGAACCTTGCTCCAGCGCTACGCTGGTAAATTATCATTTATAGAACAAGTTAATTTTGCATGAGTACTTATCCCTAATTACTTATCCCTAAAAAATAGCCCTTGCAATATCCGATTACTGCAAGGGCTAATTTATTTTTTATAAATCAATGCTATTACTTTTCCAGCAGTTCTTTCAGAAAAGAATCCAACTCTTCATCCAGACCTTTCAGCAATTCTTCGTTCACAAGCAACGTATCATCATCCATCAGCAGTAACTCTGCAATTGTCTCCTTTTCATCATCCACTAATACGAAAGAGTAAGGTTTCAGAATAGTCAGTTTTTCAAAGTCACCTCCGTTCTTCATGTTGTGGAGTAAGGTAGAAAGAATACGTTCTACATTTTCGTAGAAATCATCTCCGTCATAAGTCATCCATTCCTCGATAGAGACACAAGCCAGATATTCGTCTTCGTCATCAAAGATGGACAATTCGCCGGAATTCTGGTTGGCTTGCAGATGGATGTCGGTCACAATGGTTTGCTCACAGCCGCAAGTGTATTTGGCGACTGCCTGTTTAATGGCCTTTTCAAGGAGTGATAATGATGCTTGGCTCAGTTTCATAATAGATATTCTTTCTTAATGGACGTTCAAAGGTATAAAAAAAATAATTACCTCTGCATCATTTCTCTAAAAATCATTTTTAAATCTTTCCATTTGGGCGTTCAGTCGGGTCATTCCCTCCTTTCGCTCCTGCAATTCGTTCAGGTAGCGGGTTATTGCGAAGTAATTGGGGATATCCATGAGGTCTACGCCTTCCTGAGTTTTCTTCTCGTCTATTTTGTCTACATCGTATGCTACTTTCTGCGCTTTCAAGGCCCATTCTTCTGCTGTATGAATGCTGTCCTGCATTTCGTATCCTAAGGCAATGTTATAGGCGGCATACATTTTCTGCTTTCCTTTTTTCTTTTTCTCATAGGTTTGCTTCCAGAGTTCAATGGCCTTGTCCCAGTTATCTTCGCGGACAAAGACCGCGGCATCACGCATGTTTACGGAACCGCCTGTAAAGAGATAGCGGGAAGCAGTTTTCCAATGTGGCAGCATATGGCTCACGGGGATAGTGCCGGCAAATTCGGAAGCCTCTCTCAGCATCTCTTTTTCACTGATGAGTCCTGCGCCTGCCTGTGCCATACTGGGAGCTGCATGATCCCAGAAGATGCTGTCGCTGGCATTGACTGTCACCATCGGACCGTTGCGTTGGGGCAGATACACCTTGACGGTAGGATATACTTTCAGGTCAAGCGTACCTGCATATACTCCCCATTCCGGTAAATATTCGATTTTACGGATGGAGCGCATCTGTACGTTCTCCAAGGCTATCAGGAAGTCCGCATCCAGACTTTGGGTGAGCTTTTCCACTTCCTCTTTGCTAAGGGTGCTTTCGCGCGGAATCATATCATGGGCACGCAAGGCAGAGTCGCAAATAATCACTTCATCGAAATAATTCTCGTTGGCAAGTGCCTCCGCCAGTGATTCCGTGGCTATTTTGCCATCCCCATTGAAATACTTTGTCTTGCGTGCTATTTCTGTCTCATCTTTTTTCTTCTCATCGTTTTCCTCCAGAATCAGCTTGTTATCCGGGATAGGAGGCATATTATTTACCACAGCTACGCGCCTGAGGGCGGACGGAAAGCTGACTTCCGCCGGCAACATATAGTCGATGGAGAGTTGCTCTATGCTTTGGCAACCGCTGAACAGCAGAACACAGCACACCAATAGTGAGTACGAATATTTAGTCATAAGCTTATTCTTTATCTAGGAATAACAAAAATACACTTTTGTATGGATATAGAAAAGCCTCCAACAGTTTTTAACCGTTGAAGGCTTTTATTAGTGATTAGTGATTAGCGATAAGTGGTTAGCATACTAATCACTAATTACTTATCACTAACCACTTATTACATATTCTTCCCGTGGCAATTCTTGTACTTCTTGCCACTTCCGCAAGGACAAGGATCATTACGTCCTACCGTCTTTTCCGCACGAATCGGTTCACGCTTCACTTGTTCGCGCGTGTCCTGTTGGGCGGCGGCCTGTTGGTTCGGATCGCTCAGATCTTGTTTCTGTTCGCGGTATTTGCTCATATCCTGTTTCTGTTCGGGAGCGGCCTGCTGAATTTCCTGCGGTTCCTGTACCGGGATTTGTCCGCGCATCAGGATAGAAACAGTCTGGTTATTGATCTTATCCACCATTGTATCGAACAGGTTTACAGACTCCAGCTTATAAATCAATAACGGGTCTTTCTGTTCGTAGCTTGCGTTCTGTACAGAGTGCTTCAGTTCATCCAGTTCACGGAGGTTCTCTTTCCATGCTTCGTCGATAACGTGCAGCAGGATAGACTTTTCAAACGCTTTTACCACTTCCTTACATTCGCTGTCGTAAGCGGCTTTCAGGCTGCAAGAGATGTTGTACATGCGTTTACCGTCCGTGATGGGGATCAGGATATTCTCGTACATGTGTCCCTGGGTTTCGTATACCTGCTTGATTACCGGATAAGCAACCTGTGCCATGCGGTCCGTCTTGCGCTTGAACTGTTCCATTGCCACATTGAAGGCTTCTTCAGCAAGCTTTTCCTTCTTTTCGTTACGGAACTGTTCTTCGTTGAAAGGCACTTCCATGGCAAGAGTCTGCAAGAAGTCCATTTTGCAGTTTTCGTAATCGGGAGCTTCAACGGCTGCGGCAACACGGTCCCAGATCATATTTACGATATCCATTCCGATACGTTCACCCATCAGGGCGTGGCGACGCTTGGTATAGACCACCGTACGTTGCTTATTCATCACGTCATCGTATTCCAGCAAACGCTTACGGATACCGAAGTTGTTTTCTTCCACCTTCTTCTGTGCACGCTCAATGGAGTTGGAGATCATCTTGTGCTCAATCATTTCACCTTCCTTGAAGCCGAGACGGTCCATTACACCGGCGATGCGGTCGGAAGAGAACAGACGCATCAGGTCGTCTTCCAGTGACACGAAGAATACGGAAGAACCCGGGTCACCCTGACGTCCGGCACGTCCGCGCAACTGGCGGTCTACACGACGGGATTCATGGCGTTCGGTACCGATGATGGCCAAACCGCCCGCAGCTTTTACTTCCGGGCTCAGCTTGATGTCCGTACCACGACCGGCCATGTTGGTAGCGATGGTCACTGTTCCTTTCAAACCGGCTTTGGCTACGATGTCTGCTTCCTTCTGGTGCAACTTGGCATTCAATACGCTGTGCTCGATCTTGCGCATGGTCAACATCTTGCTCAGCATTTCGGAGATTTCTACGGATGTGGTACCCACCAGGACAGGGCGTCCGGCTTGTACCAGCTGTTCGATTTCTTCGATGACTGCTTTATATTTCTCGCGTTTCGTCTTGTAAACGCGGTCGTTCATGTCTTTACGGGCGATGGGGCGGTTGGTGGGGATCACCACTACATCCAGTTTGTAGATGTCCCAAAGTTCGCCTGCTTCCGTTTCGGCAGTACCGGTCATACCCGAGAGTTTGTGGTACATACGGAAGTAATTCTGCAACGTAATGGTGGCGAATGTCTGTGTGGCGGCTTCCACTTTTACGTTTTCCTTGGCTTCGATGGCCTGGTGCAGACCGTCGGAGTAGCGGCGGCCTTCCATGATACGGCCTGTCTGCTCGTCCACAATCTTCACTTGACCGTCGATCACAACGTATTCGTCATCTTTCTCGAACATGGTGTAAGCCTTCAGCAACTGGTTGATGGTGTGTACACGTTCGGACTTGATGGCGTAGTTGGTCATCAGTTCATCTTTCTTGGCCAGGCGTTGCTCGTCCGTCAGACTGGTTTCGTTTTCCAGTTCGGAAAGCTGTGCAGCGATGTCGGGCAATACGAAGAGGGTAGGATCTTCCGAGTTACCGGTGATCAGGTCCACACCTTTATCTGTCAGGTCTACACTGTTCAGCTTTTCTTCGATGACGAAGTACAACGGGTCGGTAGCTTCGTGCATACGCTTGTTGTTCTGCTCCATGTAGATCTCTTCGGTCTTCAGCATACCTGCCTTGATACCTTGCTCACTCAGATATTTAATCAATGCCTTGTTCTTGGGCAGTGCCTTGTGGCTGCGGAACAAAGCAAGGAAACCTTCTTCCTGATCTTTCTTGTCGCTGGAAGCAATCAGGCGCTTGGCATCGGCAAGATACTGGGTAGCCAGTTTCTTCTGTGCTTCCACCAGACGTTCTACGAGCGGACGCAATTGCTCGAACAACTGGTCCTCACCTTTGGGGACGGGACCGGAAATAATCAACGGAGTACGGGCATCGTCAATCAATACGGAGTCCACCTCATCGACGATGGCATAGTTGTGCTGGCGTTGTACGAGGTCTTTGGGGCTGATGGCCATATTATCACGCAAGTAGTCGAAACCGAATTCGTTGTTCGTACCGAAGGTGATGTCTGCCAGATAAGCCTGACGGCGTGCGTCGGAGTTGGGCTGATGTCTGTCGATGCAGTCCACACTTAAACCGTGGAACATATAGAGCGGGCCCATCCATTCGGAGTCACGTTTGGCCAGATAGTCGTTTACGGTCACCACATGTACACCGTTTCCGGTCAGTGCGTTGAGGAATACGGGGAGGGTAGCCACCAATGTCTTACCTTCACCCGTTGCCATTTCGGCAATCTTACCTTTATGCAATACGACGCCACCGAACAACTGTACATCGTAGTGTACCATGTTCCAGACAATTTCCGTACCGCCGGCTTGCCAGTGGTTTTGCCAGATGGCTTTGTCGCCTTCAATGCGTACGAAGTCTTTCGTGGCAGCCAGATGGCGGTCGAATTCCGTAGCTGTAACTACGATTTCTTCATTTTCAGATAAACGTTTGGCAGTTTCTTTCACAATAGAGAAAGCTACCGGCAGTACTTCTTCAAGAGCTTTTTCGTAAGTTTCCAGTATATCCTTTTCTATCTTATCTATCTGTGCGAAAACTTCTTCACGGTTTTCCAGTTCGATTTCTTCGATACCAGCTTTGAGTTCTTCCACCTTGGCGCGTTGGTCGGCGGCAGAATTGCGGATATATTCTTTCAGTTCTTCTGTCTTGGCGCGTAAGGCGTCGTTATCGAGTTTGGCAACTTCCGGGTAAGCGGCTTTGATCTTGTCCACCCACGGCTGAATTTCTTTCATGTCGCGTGTGGATTTGTTGCCGAAAATCGAGCTTAAAAATTCATTAAATCCCATTTTATATCTATTTTTATTATTATTTACTAAGTTGATTGAGTGCGCAAAGTTACTGATTTTTATACAGATTACACATTTTTGCGCTGTTTATTTGATGTGAGTCTAGGCTAGTTAAATGATAATTTGTAAACCTGTTATCAAAGATTAGGCGCGGATTACACGGATTACGCGGATTAAAGGCTACGCTATTACATTGATTCATAAAAAATCCGTGTAATCCGTGTAATCCGCGCCTAAAATTATCATTTAATTCCGAGACCTCAGAAATTCAGTGGAGTCTCTGTGCAAGCATTCGGAGCGCGGATGCGCATCACACTTGACAGGGTGGGGGCTACGCGGGTAATATTGACGGGAACCCGGATCGTTTCGGGCTTCACTCCACCGCCCAGGAAGATGAGCGGAGCAGGAACATTGGCATGACGTACCACGCGGTTATCGGTGGCATTTTCTTCCACGATAGTCCAGCCGGGCAATACGTCTATCAGTAAGTCGCCCGAACGTTTGCGATGAAAGCTGTTCCGGGCAAGTTCTATCTGGGGCGACCAGGGACCCAGCAGCAGGCGGTGGGCTGAATACGCCTCGTTCACTCCGCTGAATTGTATCAGGAAGTCGGCGGACTTGTCTTGAATTTCCGCCAGATTCAGCTGCTTGTTCTCTATTAATTTATGGTTGAGATAAATTTGCTGGTTGTGATAAGTCTCTACGTACTGTCCTTCGCCATACGTGGCCATGAGATACATGTTCAGCAGGGTGGCGCAGCGGTTCAGGTAGAATTCCCCGCCGGGGATGCGGTACAGGCCGAGATCGGGAGCTTCCGGATCGGCATAGCCCGTAGAGGTGATGCAGAAGACGACGTTGTGCAGACCTACTTTGCGGTCGATGAGGTCGAGCAGTGCGGCAATGCTGCGGTCGAGGCGTACATAAGTGTCCTGCATTTCCATGGCACATTCCTGCGTACTCTTATGGTTGTAGTTTCCGGCGTAATAGGTCAGTGCCAGCAGGTCGGGTATCTCATCTTTGGCGATGGTGCTCTTTTCCAGAAGTTCTTCTGTCAGCAGGTTCACTTCGTCGTTGATGAACGGGCTGGTGAGCAGTCGGCGGAATTTATTGCGTCGTTCGCTGTCGAACTTATATTTGAAGGGCTGGTCCCGCCATTCGGGCAGGAATGTATATTTGTTGATGGGGTGTGCCGGTTCCCATACCATGTCGCGGATGCGGAAGTCGGGTGATTTCCGTTCGTTGTACTGGCTTACCCACCACGGGAACTCGCTGTAATATGTAGTGCTGCACCATTTGCCTGTGTTCTCGTTCAGCCAGAAAGCACCGTTTCCGGTATGTCCGGCAGCCAGTACGGCCGCGTCGCGCGAGGGGGCGATGGCATACACCAGGCCTTTGTTGCGGGTGGCTACTTTCAGTTCGTCGGCAATGGTAGAGGTCAGTAATTGGGAGGGAGAAGAGTTTTCGTCGGTGAAGTTGCCCATAAATGCGCCGTCGTCCACGCAATTCACGGGGCGCAGGGTGCTTGCATCCATCCAGTACTGGGATATGATGCCGTTCATCGAAGGCGTCGTGCCGCTGTAGATGGCAGCGATGGCAGAAGCGCGGTCTGTTCCGTTGAAAGGGAATTCGGTCTGGTAGAACACTTTCCCTTCGCGCATCAGTCTTTTGAAACCTTTCTCTCCGTAGAGGGTTGAGAATGCTTCCATATAGTCGGTGCGCAGTTGGTCAATCGTCAGCGTAACCACTAATTTAGGTGTGGCAGGCAACGGTTGTGCTTGCAGACCGGTGAAAGTAAGTGCGAGTATGGAAGTAATCAGTCCCTTTTTCATTTATCTCTTTTTCAATGTCAAAATAAGATTGCTTGCTGAACGTACCAGCAAACAAAGTGCCAAAGGTAATACAGCTAAGTCAATTCTTTGCGGTATTATCGCCCAAAGCAGTATAAAAAGTGTTAAAACAGCGCAATTCGTCCTCATGTACCAGCTTTTCTGCCGTTTTCTCACCTTATTTATCATCCACGGGAGGCAAAATAAGTGCAGGGGATGGAATACGAACAGCAGGTAATTGGGGCTTACTGCGGGGTGTTGGGAGAAGAGGGCGAGGAAGGCGAGGATGCACCCGGCTATTCCGGCACAGAAAAACAGGATTAGGTCGAGTCCCCAGAGGGTTTTTCCGCGGCGGATGCCGTAGATGGTAGCGGCTGCCACCAGCACAAACAGCAGCAGGGCCGATTGCATCGGGGTGATTCCTCCGGAGCGGTGGTCGGCATCAGTCAGTCCGGTTACCACTATTTTCTCTTCGGAGGATACGAGGGGACGTGCCTGGCCTTCGTTGTCTACGATCCGGGCTGTGTTGAAGAAGTCCTGCACATAGAAGGGAACGAACATCATCAGTCGTCGGTTGATGGGTTGGTCGGCTTTGCTGCCCATGCACAGGTCCATGCCGAAGCGTGACCATGGATGACCTTCACTATATTTATGCAGCAAATCGCGGAAAGTGACTCCCGTGTCGGTATCGGTCATATTGTCAGCATACTGCAAGGTGCCGTCGATGGCGGCCTCTATCTGGTCGCGCGGACGGGTGGCGCAGTTGTCGTAGAAGAAGTTATAGCGATATATGCGGTTTTCGGGCCGGTAGTTTTCCTGAAGCAGGTTGAAGAGGTGTTCTTTTTCTGCTTGGGTGAGGTTCAGGGTCTGTTGCCAGACGTCCCGTCCCAGGTAGTTGTACTCGGAGGCGAAGTGCTCGTAATTGGTTACGCCTAGTTGATAGTCCGTCTCTCCCAGGGCGAAGCGGAAGATGAAGTTGGGGGCGTTGAAATTGAACATGCCGTAGTTGAAGACGGCGTCAATGCCCCGGGTGAAGTTTTCGTAACGGATGGCGGTATGGCCAAACAGGGAATAGATTTCCCCACCCGAGGCGCAGGTCAGCAGGCTGATGCGGATGGAGTCGGGGGTAGCTTCTTGCGGCGTTTGCGGCTGGGCGGAGGCCGTGGACGGGCAGAGGAGGCGGAGGAGGAAATATATGAGAATGAGTAAGTTTCTTTTCATGCTGCAAAGTTATAAACTGGAAAATTCTGAATAGGTGAGAATTTGTATTGTAGTTTCCATATTCTTCTGCTTTTTAGTTTTCACAAAAGTACATGTTTTTAAATTAGGGCGCAATGAAAAGATAGTTAATTATGCGAATCAGGGGGTGAGTTTGATTTATAACGGAAAAGAAAAGAACAAAAGTGATTAGTGTTTGGTGATAAGTGATTAGCGCCATTTGGTATATTATTTTTTAGACGCGGATGACACGGATAACGCGGATTTAAAAGGCTGC